>WBZV01000002.1_pt1 | contig 273486 bp, 237 predicted proteins | sample 5204221 | NCBI WGS metagenome assembly WBZV01 (sample SAMN12344360, study PRJNA552823) | activated sludge metagenome | biome: Activated sludge suspended growth; feature: Nitrification reactor; material: Wastewater; isolation source: activated sludge from nitrification reactor of wastewater... | reverse complement strand
CAGGGTTGAGGAGACAGAAGACATGGCGCAATCAGATCCCGTAGTGATTGTTGGCGCGGCCCGCACGCCGATGGGTGGCATGCTCGGCGACTTCGCTGGTGTTCCGGCGACGCAGCTGGGTGGTGTCGCGATCAAGGCGGCGCTTGAGCGTTCGAAGGTGGATCCTGCCGACGTTGGCGAGGTGATGATGGGCTGCTGCCTGATGGCTGGCCTGAAGCAGGCGCCAGCTCGTCAGGCTGCGCATTTCGCGGGCGTTCCGTGGGAGGCGGGAGCGACGACGCTGACCAAGATGTGTGGTTCGGCGATGAAGACGACGATGCTGGGTCACGACAATCTGCTTGCCGGCTCGCACGACGTGGTGATCACCGGCGGCATGGAGAGCATGAGCAACGCGCCGTATCTGGTGCTGAAGGGTCGCACGGGCTATCGCCTTGGCCATGGCGACAAGCTGATGGACCACATGTTCTATGACGGTCTGGAAGATGCGTACGAGGAAGGCCGCTCGATGGGCACCTTCGCCGAGGAATGCGCCCAGATGTACCAGTTCACCCGCGAGGCGCAGGACAACTTTGCCGCGACGTCGGTGAAGCGGGCGCAGGCGGCGTCGAACGACGGCTCGTTCGATGCCGAGATCGCGCCGGTCACGATCAAGAGCCGCAAGGGTGAGACGTCCATCGGCAAGGATCAGGCGCCGTTCCAGGTGAACGTGGACAAGATCCCGACGCTGCGGCCTGCCTTCCGCAAGGACGGCACGGTCACCGCGGCGACCTCCAGCTCGATCTCCGACGGCGCCGCGGCGCTGGTTCTGACGCGGCGCTCCATCGCCGACAAGAAGGGCCTGACGCCGCTGGCGGTGATTCATGCTCATTCGACGCACGCCCAGGCGCCGAACCTGTTCACCACCGCTCCGGTCGGCGCGCTGCGCAAGGTTCTGGAGAAGTCGGGCTGGAAGAACACCGACGTCGACCTGTGGGAAGTCAACGAGGCGTTTGCCGTCGTCACCATGGCAGCGATGAAGGACATCGGCATCCCGCACGACAAGGTGAACATCAACGGCGGCGCGTGCGCACTGGGTCACCCGATCGGCGCGTCCGGCGCCCGCATCATCGTCACCCTGATGCACGCGCTGAAGAAGCACGGCCTGAAGAAGGGCGTGGCCGGCCTGTGCATCGGCGGCGGCGAGGCCACCGCAATGGCCATCGAGCTCGTTTAAGTCTGGGGTACCGGCGCCGCCGCTCGGGACGCAGGGGACGCCCTCGTTCTTTGGTGTGCTGCCAGCTCTGCTTCGGAGACCTTCTCGATCGGCCAGCTTGCGCGCCCTCAGGGGGGCTGCCAAGGGAATGGAGATGACAATGGATCAGGCTACGGATTGCCCAGGCAAGCTGTTCACGCCGGCCCAAATCGGCCCTTACGCCCTGTCACACCGGGTCGTCATGGCTCCACTCACCCGCATGCGGTCCGAGCCCGGCAACATCCCGGGCGATCTCATGGTCGAGTATTACGCCCAGCGGGCTTCGCAGGGCGGGCTGATCATCTCGGAAGCGACGCCGGTTGCGCTCCGTGGCTACGGATATGTTGGGGCGCCAGGCATCTATTCCGACAGTCAGATCGAGGGCTGGAAGCGAGTAACCGAAGCAGTTCATGCCAAGGGTGGCCGGATTTTGCTGCAGCTCTGGCATGTCGGCCGCCAATCGCATGTCGACCTGCAGCCCTCCGGCGAGGCGCCGGTGGCTCCATCCGCGATCCGCGCCGAAGGCTACGCTTACACTGTGAAGGGCGCGGCCGAGTTCTCGAAGCCTCGGGCGTTGGAGCTGCATGAAATCCCTCCAATCATCGAGGAATTTCGCGCCGGTGCCGAACGCGCGCTGCGTGCCGGGTTCGACGGTGTCGAAATCCATGGCGCCAACGGGTATCTCCCAGACCAGTTCCTTCAGGACGGGTCGAACAAGCGCACGGACGCGTATGGCGGGCCCATCGAGAACCGCGCACGCTTCATACTTGAGGTGACCGATGCCGCAATTTCCGTATGGGGTGCCGAACGGGTTGGTGTCCGCCTGGCCCCCAGCGGCACCTATGGTTCGATGCTAGACAGCGATCCTCGCGGGACCTTCGGCTATGTGACCGAGCAACTCGATCGGCGTACCATCGCCTATCTGCATGTCATTGAGCCGCGCATCAAGGGGACGGAGCTTATCGCCGAAGGGCAAGGACCGATTGCGGCCGAGCACCTGCGCGGCAAGTTTTCGCGGATCCTGATCGCAGCCGGCGGATTCACCCGGGAGACGGCAGAGGCCCTCATCGCGGCGGGAAATGCTGACCTCGTCGCGTTTGGACGCTCCTTTATCGCCAACCCGGATCTACCCGAGCGCTTCCGTCGCGGCCTGCCGCTCAACCCTTATGACCGGTCGACGTTCTACGGCGGTGATGCGCGCGGATACACCGACTATCCGACCTACGAGCAGGCCCAGGCCGCGGCGTGACGTCCATCGTCAATTTTGCAGGCGGCAAGCCGCGCCCTCAGTGCAGGTCGACCGAAGCCAACGCGTCGGCTTGGCGGGTGGCGATGGTGGATTTGTCGAAGTCCGCGATCAGTTCGTGGAACAGGCGGTGCCAGTTGATCTCGGCGCGCAGGCGGGTGAAGACGCTGCCCAGCCCGATCGCGGCGCGGTCCATCAGCACGAACTCCCGCGGCGGGGTGACGCCGCCGACCTCGCGCAGCTCGCGCTGGATCTTGCCCGCCACCTGCGCCCCATACATCGTGCCGCCATCCTCCTGGATCGGCTGCGCCCGGTCTTCCATCAGCGGCCGGTAGAGGAATCGCGCCCACTGGTTGAGGATGTCGATCACCTTGCGATCGACGCCGCGAAAGCCCCAGGTCTCGTAGGCATGCACCGCCAGGTCCTCGTCGCCGTTGCGCAGCGCCCAGTAGAGATCGATCACGGCGCCGATGAAGTCGGCGCGAAAGACCCGGATGCAGCCGAAGTCGAGCAGGTTGACCGAGCCGTCCGGGCGCACCGTGTAGTTGCCCAGGTGGGGATCGCCGTGCAGCACGCCATACTCGTAGAACGGCACGTACCACGCGCGGAACATGTTGCGGGCGACGGTATTGCGCAGCTCGATGTGGCTGTCGACGAAGCGCAGCAGCGGCTCGCCGTCCAGCCAGGTCATCGTCAGCAGCCGGTCGGAGCACAGATCCTCCAACGGTTCCGGCACAAAGACGCCCGGCTCGTCCACCAGCATCCGCGCGTACAGCCGCATCTGCTTGGCCTCGCGGCGGTAGTCCAGTTCTTCGCGCAGGCGCTCGGAGAGTTCGGTATGGATGTTGGTCGGATCGATGGCGCGGTCGTAGCGCCGGTAGATCGAGAAGATCACCTTGAGCTGCTGCAGGTCCGCCTCGACGGCCGAATTCATGTCGGGATACTGCAGCTTGCAGGCGAGCGGGCGGCCGTCGTGGCCGGTCGCCCGGTGCACCTGGCCCAGCGAAGCCGCGGCGGCGGCGGTGTGGCCGAAGTCGGCGAAACGAGCCTGCCAGCCGGGTCCCAACTCGGCCTGCATCCGGCGCTTGACGAACGCCCAGCCCATAGAAGGGGCGTTGTGCTGAAGCTGCGCCAGCTGCTGAGTGTATTCCTCCGGCAGCATGTCCGGAACGGTGGACAGGATCTGCGCCACCTTCATCAGCGGCCCCTTGAGGCCGCCGAGCGCCGCCGTCAGCTCGGCCGCGTGCTCGGGGCGGTCGATGGTCAGGCCGAACAGCCGGTTGCCGGCAAACCGCGCCGCCAGTCCGCCCATCGTCGTGCCGACCCGGGCGTAGCGGCGCAACCGACCGCCGAGCGAATCCTCGTCATCGAAGGCCTCGCTCCCACCGAGTGCTCCGCTATCCTGCGACTCCGTATCCGCCATGCTTGCCATCGCGTTGCCTTCCGCGGCCGTGGACCATGCCGCCGCGTCGCGTATATGGGGTTCGGCGTCCCGGGCGCCAATGAGCCGTCCCCGCGTCAATCCAGTCGTTCCAGCTCGCTGATGAAGCCGGAAATGACGTCAAGGCCGCGCCGCCAGAAGCCGGGATCACTGGCATCCAACCCGAACGGCCGCAGCAGGTCGCGGTGCCGCAGTGTTCCGCCGGCCGTCAGCATGGCCACGTACTTGTCCTGAAATCCGGGATGCCCTTCGCTGTAGACCTGATAGAGCGAGTTGACGAGGCAGTCGCCGAAGGCATACGCGTAGACGTAGAACGGCGAATGGATGAAGTGCGGGATATACGCCCAGTAGTGCCGGTATTCCTCATCGAAGCGGAAGACCGGGCCGAGGCTCTCCGACTGAACCCCCATCCAGATCTCGCCAAGCCGCTCCGATGAAAGCTCGCCGGCGCGCCGTTCGCCGTGGACCCGTTCCTCGAACTCGTGAAAGGCGATCTGGCGAACGACCGTGTTCAGCATGGCTTCCACCTTGCCGGCCAGCATCCGTCGGCGCTTCTGGGGGTCCTCCTGCTGGGCCAGCAGGGCTCGGAATACCAGCATTTCCCCGAACACCGAGGCGCATTCCGCCAGGGTCAGTGGCGTATCGGACAACAAGGTCCCCTGTTCGCCGGCCAGGACCTGGTGAACGGCATGGCCGAGTTCATGCGCCAGCGTCATCACGTCCCGCGACCGCCCGTAGAAGTTCATCAGCACGTAAGGGTGGACCGAGGGCACGACCGGGTGGCAGAAGGCGCCGGAATCCTTACCGGGACGGGGTGCTCCATCGATCCAGGGATTGTCGAAGAAGCGTCCGGCGATCTCCGACATGCGCGGCTCGAACCTGCCGAAAGAGTCGAGGACGATGTTCCGCGCTTCATCCCAGCCGTAACGGCGATCGTCGTCGCCGGGCAGGGGTGCGTTGCGGTCCCAGTACTCCAGGTGGGTTTGGCCGAACCATCGCGCCTTCAGGCGATAGTACCGGTGCGCCAGCTCGCCGTAGGCGCCGCGAATGGCGCTGACCATGGCTTCCACCACCTCGTCCTCGACCCTGTTGGAGAGGTTGCGGTAGGAAACGGGCTGCGCATAGCTGCGCCAGCGGTCCTCGATCTCCTTGTCTTTGGCAAGCGTGTTTGCGATCAGCGAGAAGATGCCGATATTCGCGCCCAGGCCCATGCCGAGCGCCTTGGCGGCGGTGCGGCGAACACCGGCATCCGGATTGTCGAAGCGGTTCAGCGTATCGGCCAGCGTCAGGTTTTCGCCGTCCACATCGAAGCGCATCTCCGACATGGTCTGGTCGAACAGCCGCCGCCAGGCGCCGGCTCCCACCACCGATTTGTCGTGCAGCAGGCGCTCGATTTCATCATCGAGCTGGTGCGGGCGATACATGCGGCTGTCGCGGACCCAAGGCGCCCACCGTTTCGCCGCCGGATCGGCGAGCTGGTTTTCAATTGTCGCCTCGTCCAGCTTGTTCAGCTCCAGGCAGAAGAACAGCGTTTCGGTGGAAATGTCGTTGCAGCGCTCCTGCATGTCCTGGAGAAAGCGCCCGCTCTCCGGCGCCTTCATATCGGCCGAGAACGAAAGCTGTGCGTAGCTGAGGATTCGGTGCAGACGCTCGATGATCTCTTCGTAGCGACCGATTGCGGCGGCCAGCTGCGCGCCGGTCAATTGCGCAAGCTTGCCCTCGTACTCCGCCCGGAAAGCCTTCGCCCCATCGCCCGCCCACTTGAGGTCGCCGGCGATCCGTCCGTCATCGGGAGTGTCGTACAGATCACGCAGATTCCAGGTGCCCGGTTCGTCCGCCACGACGGCATCGCTGCGCGCAACGGCCAGGGTCGCGTTCGTCATGCTTGTTTCTCCCGTACTCAGCCTCTCCTATAACGGTATCGCTAAGGTGTAGGCAGACCGGCGCCGCGGCAAGACAACTTCTCTGCGAGAGGCAGCGAGGCATGGCCGACTGGCCCAATCTGGTGACCATGTTCTTCCGGCAGGCTGATCGCTTCGGCGAGCGGCCGCTGCTGTGGCACAAGCGAGGGGGACGCTGGGTGCCGCTGACCTGGCGGGAGGTTGCCGTCAAGATCTGCCTTCTCGCGCGCGGGCTGCGGAGCCTGGGCATCCAACCGGGCGACCGGGTGGTGCTTGTCTCCGAAAACCGGCCGGCCTGGTTCGTCGCGGACTTCGCCATCATGGCGGCGGGAGCCATCACCGTGCCCGCCTACACGACCAATACCGAAACAGACCATTTCCATATTCTCGACAACAGTAGAGCCGCGGCGATCGTGGTTTCGACACGTCGGCTCGCGGAAAAGGTCCTTAAGGCGGCCCTAGGCTGCCCGGACGTGCGGTTCCTCGTCGCCATCGACGAGCTCGCTCCGCACGAGGAAGCCCAATTCGAGGTTCTCACCTGGCAACAGGTGATGGAGAGGGGCGAGGGAAATCACACCAATATCCGCGCCACCGCGGCCCAATTCACGGCAGACGAACTCGCCTGCATCATCTACACATCGGGCACCGGCGGGGCGCCAAAGGGGGTCATGCTGCCGCACGGGGCCATTCTGGCCAACATTGCCGGCGCAACCGAGGTGCTGAAAGAACTTGGTCTCGGCGATGACGTGTTTTTCTCTTTCCTGCCGCTGTCCCACGCTTACGAACACACCGTCGGGCAGTTCCTGCCGATCGCGCTGGGCGCGGAGATCTATTATGCCGAGAGCGTGGATCGCGTTGCCGTGGATTTCGCCGAGGTAAAGCCCACGATTTTCTCCGCGGTTCCCCGCTTTTTTGAGGTTATCCAGCAGAGGATTCTGCATGGCATACGCAAGCAGGGCGGCTTGCGGCAACGTCTCTTCGAGTGGACGGTATTGCTGGGGCAACGGCGGTATGAACAGCCCGGAAGCCTCGGACCCGGGGCTCGGCTGGCAAATCTGCTGCTGGACCGGGTGGTACGCAACAGCATTCGGGCGCGCTTCGGCGGGCGGTTGAAGGCGATGGTCTCGGGTGGAGCCGCCCTCGATCCGGGGCTCGCGGTTTTTTTCCAAGCCATCGGACTGCCGCTGTTTCAGGGATACGGCCAGACGGAGGCCGCGCCGCTGATCAGCGTCAATCGCCCGTCACGACCAAGACTGCACACGGTCGGGCCGCCGATCGCGGGCGTCGAGGCACGGATCGCCGACGATGGCGAGATCCTGGTCCGCGGCCCGGTCCTGATGCGCGGCTATTGGCGCAACGAAGAGGCCACCGCGCAAGCCCTTCGCGACGGCTGGCTGCACACCGGCGATGTGGGGGAAATCGACGACGACGGTAACATCCGCATTACCGACCGCAAGAAGGACCTGATCGTGGTCTCAGGCGGCGATAATGTTTCGCCGGCGCGCATCGAAAGCCTGCTGACGCAACGCCCGGAAATTGCTCAGGCGCTTGTCTGGGGTGATGGCCGGCCGCATCTCGTGGCGCTGCTGGTCCCTGACGCCGATTGGCTGCGCGCCTGGGCGCAGGAAGCAGGCAAACCGGACGATCTTCAGGCTCTCTCTGAGAATCCGGCGCTGCGCGGAGTGCTCGCGGCGGCTGTTGACGAGGTGAACCGCGGTCTGTCGATCATCGAAAAGATCCGACGTTTTGCCATCGCGCCGGAACCGTTCACCCTCGATAATGGCCAAATGACGCCGACGCTGAAAATTCGTCGTCACGCCGTGGGCTTGGTGTATCGCGACCGGCTTGCCGCTCTCTACGATTGAGCACGCCCGCCGCCTGCACCTTCATCGGCCAGCATTCGGCGCAGCAGGAGGGCCTCCTGGCACCGTCGCGGCGCATACGCATCGCCAAAGTTTTCCAGCGTGTCCACCACCGCCGACCAGTCCTGTGCGATGGCTTTCGCCCAGAAGCGGGGCGTCGCCCGTGGAAGATTGTCGCCATACTGGTAGGCCACCGACGCGATGGCGGTCTGCGCCTGCCACGGCAGTTCGTGGAAGAGACGGGTGCCGCGAATATCCGCGATGGCCTGATTGTAGCGGGCGGCAAGGCGGGTGAAAATCTCGCTGGCTATGGCGGCACTCAGCAACGCCGCCTCGGCATCGCTCAACCGGAGAGGGCGCAAAGCCAGCGCCTGCTGGGCCTCCCGCCTGCGCTTGCCGAGATACGGCTTGAGCTTCTCGACGAGGTCAGTTGGCAAGCCGAGTCGCAACAGGTCCGCCTCACTTCGTCCGCCGAGGTCGCACCCGATCCCGATGGTCACACCGCTCTGGCCGATGGCCTCGCCTTTCCGGGGGCCGCGACGGTAGCTGGGGACGTATCCGTATGACACCGATCCTTCGAGGCGGCTGAGGAACTGCATATCAATGCCATAGGCGCCGTGTTTGCGGACATCGGACATGAGCCACGGTCTCCCGATACGAAAGCAATCGCTGTTGTATCAGGAAATAGGAAAATAATCCAATTATAAGTCTGAAATCGGAAGGCGACGCTCGCGGTCGCTCAAATTTTGTAGTATCGCCGGTACCACTCGACGAAGCGCGGAATGCCCACACTGATCGGCGTCCGCGGCCAGAAGCCAAGATCCCGCTGCGATGCCCCGATATCCGCAAATGTCTCCTGCACGTCGCCCGGTTGCATGGGCAACAGTTGCAACTCCGCCTTCCGTCCGATCGCCTGTTCCAGCGTGGCAATAAAGTCGGTCAGGCGCTCGGGACGATGATTGCCGAGGTTGTAGAGACGGTGTTGCGTCCTCGTTTCGCTTCCTGGTTCATCGGTCGTGGGCGGGCGGCGGAGGCAGCCGAGAACGCCATCGACAATGTCGTCGATAAAGGTGAAGTCACGCCGCATTTTTCCGTGGTTGAAGACCGGGATGGGCTCGCCGGCCAGAATCTTGCGGGTAAAGAGGAAGGCCGCCATATCCGGACGGCCCCAAGGGCCGTAAACGGTGAAAAACCTTAGCCCGCTAAGCGGTAGCTGGTACATCGCCGCATAGCTTTCGCTGATCATCTCCATCGCCTTCTTCGTCGCCCCGTACAGCGAAACGGGATGGTCGCACCGATCGTCCACCGCGAACGGCATTTTCCGATTGCCGCCGTAAACCGACGACGAGGAGGCGTAGACGAAGTGTTGCAGGCGGGGAAGCCGTCGGGCTGCTTCGAGCAGCACGACATGGCCGTTGATATTGCTGTGCAGATAGATCCAAGGATCGACCAGGGAGTGACGAACGCCGGCCTGGGCCGCCAGATGCACGATGCGGTCGATTTCCGGCCGGCGGTCGACCAGCGCGAAAACAGCGCCGCGGTCGGCGATGTCCAGCCTTGCAAACGTGAATCCGGGCCGGCTCTGAAGATTAGCGAGCCGCGCCTCCTTGAGGGAGACCTCGTAATAGTCGTTGAGGTTATCGACGCCGATGACCGGTTCGTTGCCGTCGAGCAGCGCCGCCGCCACATGTGAGCCGATAAACCCGGCAACTCCCGTTACCAGAACAGTCATGGCAAATCCTCGTCGTCCGGCGCGCTCTGGGAGCGCGCAGCGCGGGACCACATACAGGCTGACGGGCGTCACCGTAAAGAGACCTAACGCGATCGCGGCGAAGAACCAAAATACAATCTATAAGGGTTTCGTGCGAAAAAATAATCGCAATCAGACAGAAGGTGCGGTAATATCCGCCTGCGATTGCGCCGGCTGTCAGCAAAGCCGGCCACTCGATCAGGGGCGGAGGAGGTGGGCCGAATGGCGCAGGATGGGTCCTTCGACCCCAACAGCGAAGCTGCGAGGAAGCCGAACCCGGCGGCAGCAACCGATCTAAAGTCGATGTCGCGGCTTCGGGAGCTCTATCAACTGCTGAGCCGGCAGATGCCGCTTCTCGACGAGGCGTGCGGCGCTCTTCCGCCGGAGTCGGAGGCCTTGGCTAGCCGGCTGCGGGCGCTTGGCGACGCCGTTTCGCTTCTGGCGCAGCACCTCGGCGTCCAGGCGTCACAGGCAGTGTCAGCCGGCGGAAAGGCCGAGGGGGGAGCGTCTCGGCTTCCCGCAACGCAATCGACGGCGCGACGGCAGGACCAACAAGCGGGCTCAGCACCTCTGTCAGAGCCGGGGAGCGGCGTGAGTCGCGTCCGGCAGACAGTTCAGATCGAGCTGCGGGCCGCACACTTGCTTGCCATGCACGAAACGGGTGCCCTGGACGTCTCGGAAATGCATGACCGTCTGAAGGTTCAGAGGGTTCTGCAGGCGATTCTGGACCGCTGGAGCGGCGTTCGCGCTGCGTCGGGCAACGTCCCCGCTGGCCGGGGGACGGACAGATTGGAGCGGCGACGCGGACAGGACCGGCGTCAGGGTGGTCCCCGGCCCAATTCACTGCTGAGCTATCTCGCTGGCAGCCCCTTCGATCGGCGCCTCGGCCGAGACCGGCGTCGCTCGGTTCAAGCCCGATCCGAGCCTGCAACCCAAGCGCACGCCACTGATCTGGCTTCAAATCCTGCCGCGACGGACCGCCGCACGGGCGGGACGGCCGGAAAACCGGCTCCGGAAGGTCTTCTGTCGCGGCCGTCGACAAAGAACGTCGTGCGAATGATCGAGGCAAAGGGACAACACTCGGCCGCTTTGGTCAAACCGCGGTCCCGTCGGCCCCAGGAGACGGGTGCGGCCCGCGTGGTCAGCTTCCCGCTAGCCGGTGGTGCGACCCCCGTGGCGCCCGCCGCTCCGGCCGAGCATGTCGATGGTGTATATGGCGAGCGCGGCCCAGATGACCGGGAAAACGAGCGCGCCCGGCCAGGTGGCCGGTTCTGCGAAAACCAGCAGCGCGAGCAGAAGATGGCAGGTGGGCGTGATGTATTGCAGGAGGCCGAGGGAAGCGAGCCGGATACGTCGGGCACCGGCGACGAACAGAATCAGAGGTAGCGCCGTTATGGGGCCCGAGGCCACGATCAGCAGATCGAGCCGCCAGCCGGCAGAGAGAAGTGCGAGGCCGCCGTGCGACCCGATCCAGGTCAGCCAGGCCAGCGCCAGGGGGGCCAGCAGGATCGACTCGATCACCAGCCCGGAAAGGGCATCGATCGGCACGATCTTGCGCACCAGTCCGTAGCCGGCGAAGCTGAAGGCTAACGAAACGGCCACCCAGGGTATCGACCCGAGCAGCACCACCTGTCCTGCGACGCCAGCGCCTGCGATCAGCACAGCGAGCCACTGTAAGACGCGGAGCTGTTCCCGGAGGACGACGACGCCCATGAACACACTGAGCAGCGGCGTGATGAAATAACCCAGGCTGCATTCCAGCACGCGGCCTGCGGCCACTGCCCAAATGAATACTCCCCAGTTGACGGCGATCAAGATCGCGGAAAAGGCCAGCATTGCCAGCAAGCGCTTCGAGCGCAAGGCGCACACGACGGGCGTCCAACGCTGACCGGCAACGGTGATGAAGCAAAGGAAGAGCAGCGACCACAGGATGCGGTAGGCCAGCATCTCCGCTGCCGGGATGGCCGCGACGGCTTTGAAATAGAGCGGGAACAGGCCCCACAGGAGATAGGCGCCGGTGGCGAAAGCCAAGCCCGACGGTTGATCCGCCTTGGGGGATCGCCGAGCAGTGTGGCCGTCGCCTTCTGTTGAGGATCGGGCGCCGCTCACAGGGCGTGCCGCGACGCCACCCGGATCACCCCACTTCCGAGATACGCAACGTATTGACCGTGGAGCCAACCGGAAATCCGGCCAGGAAAACCAGACGGGAACCCGGGTCGGCGAAGCGTTCCGAAACCGCCCGCCGCTCGGCGGCGCTGATCATCTCGCGGAAGGAATGGGATGGACCGGCGACGACCGGATGGACCCCCCACGACAGGGTCAGCGTGCGGGCCACCGTTGGATCCATGGTCAGCGCCAGAATGGGCACCGCCGGCCGTTCGCGCGCCGCCCGCAGGGTCGTGTCGCCGCTGCACGTGTAAGTGACGATCGCGGCTGCGCCGATCGTTTCGGCCGCCTGTCGCGCTGCCGAGGTGATGGCGTCCGCTTCGGTTGCTTCCGGTATCGTCTCATCGACGCGCAGCGTCCGGTTGAAGGCCGGATCTCGCTCGGCACGCATGATGATCCGCTCCATGATGGTCACCGCTTCGACCGGATAGGCCCCGGCAGCGGTTTCCGCGGAAAGCATCACCGCATCCGCCCCCTCGTAGACCGCATTGGCCACGTCCGAGGCCTCGGCTCTTGTCGGCGTCGGCGCTTGGATCATCGATTCCAGCATCTGCGTTGCGACAATCACCGGCTTGCCGGCCCACCGGCAGGCGCGGATAATCCGTCTCTGCAGCACCGGAACATCTTCGGTCGGCATTTCCACGCCCAGATCGCCCCGCGCCACCATGATTGCGTCAGAGAGACCGATAATTCGATCGAGATGCTCGATGGCCGAAGGCTTCTCCAGCTTAGCCAGGATCCGGGCGCGGTCCCCGATCAGCTCACGCGCCTCAACGATGTCCTCTGGCCGCTGCACGAAGCTTAACCCGATGAAGGTGACGCCAAGATCGAGCGCAAAGGCCAAGTCCTCGCGATCCTTCGCCGTTAGCGGGGAAATATCGAGCCTGACATTTGGGAGATTGACGCCCTTGTGGTCGGACAGCGTCCCGCCGACCAGGACATGCGTTTCGGCGTAGTCATCGCCACGTGCGCTGACTTCCAGGCGCAACTTGCCATCGTCGAGCAGCAGGACGGATCCCGGCTCGAGGGCGGCGAAAACTTCCGGATGCGGCAGCGCGACCCGAGAGGCGTCTCCCGGTTCTTCCCGCAGGTCGAGACGAAAGGTTGTTCCCGGCGTCAGCGTGACGCGCCCGTCCGCAAAAGTGCCGACCCGAAGCTTGGGGCCCTGCATATCGGCGAGGATGCCGATCGGGCGGCCGAACCGGTCTTCCAGAGAGCGGATCGTGCGAATCCGCTGCTCGTGGTCTCGATGCGTCCCGTGGCTGAAGTTAAGCCGAAAAACGTCGACCCCTGCCTCGAACAGCTGGGCAAGCCGCTGCTCGCTGTCGCTGGCCGGGCCGATGGTGGAGACGATCTTGGTGCGGGTGAGGCGTCGCATATGGGGACCATACCGACCAAGCCTCATACAGGCCAGTGGCGAATGAGCGTGCATCGCGCTGGCGGCTCCGCTAGGGTGCAGAGGTTCCTCGCGGGGCGTGCGGGCGAAGGGTGGGATCTCCCGCGCGGCGTCCTCTCGTCTCTTCGTACCTTCCAGGGGCACCCTCTCATGCAATTCTCGATGTGGTTGATGGGGATTTTAATGGCAACCGTACTGTCCACCGCCGGCGCCGCTGCGGCGCCGTCGCCGGAGAACGTGCTTGTGATGCAATTGAAGGACGGGACAGTCCTGATCGAGCTTCGCCCCGACCTTGCCCCCAAACACGTGGCCCGGATCAAGGAGCTCACCCGCAAGGGCTTTTACGACGGACTGGTGTTTCACCGGGTGATCGATGGTTTCATGGCCCAAGGCGGTGATCCGAAGGGGACCGGCACGGGCGGCTCCGGCGTCAAGCTGCCGGCGGAATTCTCGAAGGAGCCGTTCGTTCGTGGCACGGTCGGCATGGCGCGCTCTCAGGACCCCAACAGCGGCGACTCGCAGTTCTTCATCTGCTTTGCGCCCGCACCCTTCCTCGATGGACAGTACACGGTTTGGGGAAAGGTGATCTCCGGCATGGAGTATGTGGACAAGATCAAGCGAGGCGCGGGGCCTAACGGCGAGGTCAGCAACCCGGACCGGATCATCAGCATGAAGGTTCAGGCCGACATCCAGAAACCCTAGGCGGTGAGCGTCTCATGCCCGGCCGCACCCAAGCGGCACGCTGGTAGACCTGGGTCTAACGAGGCGCGGCTAATGCGCGCCTCCCGTTGCCGTCCAGAGGCTTCAGGCGGCTTCTTGACGGCGTTCGCCGAGCCAGCCGCCGAGCACGCCAGCAGCGAACGGCACGAGTCCGCCGGCCACTAGCCCGCCGAGCGAGAAATTGCCGGTGATGACCAATGCGAGCAGGACGGCGATCGCCGCTGAGATGCCGGGCTCCAGAATGGTACGCCCAACGGACTTAAGTCCGACGATGAAGCCGCCGATCAGGAACGACAGCAGGTTGAGGAAGCCAAGGAACGCCATCTGTCCGGCGCTGAGGGAGAGGTCACCGGGGTCGGGCGCTGTTTGCAGCGTGGAACCGAGCGCCAGGGCGGCGATCATCCCCGCCACCAGACTAAGCACGAACATGATGACGACACCGATGGCGATCCATTTCCAATCAAGGTTTCCCACTGTCGCCGCCTCCTCTTCCGTACTGTGTTGTCCGCGAGCCGCTCGTCGCACGCCGGCACTTGGTTGCATTATCAGTTCGCTTGAGCACGCACAAGGCGCAGCGGCGCATCGGCGAAAGGATTGGGGCCGGCGGTAAGCCGCTCGCGTTGTCCGGCCCTATGGACAACGTTCTGTGGGGCGCGCCCTGCCGGTCACCACCAAGGATTTTTGTCAGGGAATTTCGCCAATGACATTCGACGCCTGGATTGTCCTTACGATTCTCGCGGTGGCGATTGTCGCCTTTGCCAGCAACCGCGTGCGCCTCGACGGCGTCGCTCTTGGGGTCCTGCTCGCGCTCGCTATCTCGGGCACGGTGACGCCGGGCGAAGCGATCGCCGGTTTCAGTGATGCCGCCGTGCTGATGATTGCAGGCCTCTTCGTGGTCGGGGATGCGCTGGTCGCCACGGGTGTCGCGTCGGCGCTGGGAGGCTGGCTGGCGAAGGCCGGGCGGGGCAGCGAGATTCGGCTGGTGACTCTCCTGATGATCGTCGTCAGCTCGGTCGGGGCGTTCATGAGCTCAACCGGAATCGTCGCGATGTTCATTCCGGTGGTTCTGGGCCTGGTGACGCAGACGGGCTTCAGCCGCTCGCGGCTGATGATGCCGCTCTCGGTCGCGGCGCTGATCAGCGGCCTGATGACCCTGATCGCAACGGCGCCAAACCTGGTGGTCAGCGCCGCGCTGACCGATCGCGGTCTCGAGCCGTTAGGCTTCTTTGAGCTGACGCCGATCGGCATCGCAATGCTCGCGGTTGCGATCGTGTACATGGTCACGATTGGCCGGTGGCTGCTCAACCGGCCGGAAGCACCCTCCGACGAGTCTACGGTCTCGATCCAGGGTCTCTTGCAGAGCTTCGAGCTCCTCGGCCGTTTTCGCGTGTTACGGGTCGGGCCGAAGTCGCGCCTGATCGATCGCACCGTCGGCGAGGCCGAGCTCCGCTCGCGCCAGGGCGTGACCCTGTCCGGCATCCTGCGCAACCGGGGGAGGCAGTTCTCGGCGCTGCCGGTGACCGTCGATTCTGTCATTCGGCGCGGCGACCTGATTGCGGTGACCGCCGATACGGAAGTTTTGGATCGATTTGCCGCCGCCGACGATCTGCGGGAGCAGACGATCGACGATCGGATGCGGACCGCCGCCGTGCAGGACCTTGGCCTTGCCGAGGTGATGTTGGCGCCGGATGCACCGCTGATCGGCAAGACCATCCGGGAGGCGGAGTTCCTGAAGCGTCGCGGGCTGACGGTGCTCGCCATCAAGCATCGCGGTGAACTCGTCGAAGGCAATCTCATCGACACGCCGCTGAGCTTTGGCGACGTCATGCTCGTCGTCGGAGGCTGGCCGCTGATCGCGCGGCTCCAGGAAGCACCGGGGGAATTCGTGGTCCTTCGCCTGCCCGAGGAACTCAAGACGGTTGCACCCGCGCGGGCCAGGGCGCCGATCGCCATTGGTATTGTCGCGGCGATGACGCTGGCGATGACGTTCGGGTTCCTGCCCAATGTTGTTGCCGTGCTGCTCGCGGCTCTCGCCATGATCGTATCCGGATGCATTCCCGCGAAACACGCCTACCGCGGAATCGGCTGGCCGACGCTGGTCCTGATCGCGGGTATGCTGCCCATGGCGACCGCTCTGGAAAAAACCGGGGTGACAACGATCCTGGCGAGCGGCCTCACCCATCTGCTGGCGGACATCGGACCCTACGGGATGCTGAGCGTCCTGTTCCTGATCACGTCCGCAGTCGGCCTGTTTATCTCCAACACCGCGACCGCCGTTCTCATCGCCCCCGTCGCGATCAGCGCCGCGGAAGCCCTTGGCGTGTCCACGCATGCGTTCGCGGTGACCGTTGCCATCGCGTCGTCCTGCGCCTTCGTGACGCCGGTGGCGTCACCGGTCAACACCCTGGTGCTCGAACCGGGCGGGTACGACTTCAACGACTTCGTCAAGGTCGGCCTGCCGCTGCTGCTACTGGCAATGATCGTCACCGTGGTGATGGTGGGCCTGCTCTACCCGATCTCGCCGGCGCAGCGGTGAAGCGCCGTAGCAACCATTAAGTTGAGATTGGCCGCTCGGTCCACGGGGTGCCGTGGGCGACGACACCCTCGTCATGGCCGTGCTTGTCACGGCCATCCACGTGCTTCAGGCGAGATGCTCATAAAGATCCTCCCAGCGCGGATTAGCCGCGAGGATCAGCCGCACCTTCCACGCCCTCGGCCAGTGTTTCATCGTCTTTTCGCGTTGGATCGCGGATCCTATCTCGTCGTGACGCTCGAACCAGACCAGCCGTTTCAGCCCGTACCGCTTGGTGAACCCGTCGGTGATGCCTTCACGATGCTCCCAGACGCGGCGAACGAGATCACTGGTCACGCCGAGATAGAGCGTGCCGTTTGGCCGGTTCGCCATGATGTAGACCCAACCACCCTGCATGCGGTATTGATGATCTTCGAGTGGGCGCGTGGCGCAACTACCTTCGTGGATGGCCGTGACAAGCACGGCCATGACGACAGGAGAGCGGGGGTTAAGGCAAAGCCTGACGTGCCGAATCCATCGGGGACAGTGACGGCGCGCGACAGGTCACGCTTCGCTTTAGACCCTGTCCGGCGAGGTTCACATGACGGCGCAGCGAAATGGACGCTGATACTTATTTCACGGAAACCGAACCAGCGGTGCGGCACATGTTTGACGCGCTTGAGGAGTATGATGCGCTAACGGTTCCGCCCTCACTGGCAAAATACGCGGACAGCTCCGGGGTAGTGTTGCTAAACCAAAATGACGCAATGGAGTACCTGCAGGACCTGTCGGATTCGCATGCGCTAGAGTTTGCCAAGGCAACACTCTGTGGTTCGATTGCGCAGGTCGCATCAGGCGATCAGGTTGTATTCGCGCAATCAAGATGTAGATAACGAGTGCGGCGCCGCCTTGGGCGTAAAGCCTAACACTCCCACCGCCAAATTCTGTATTGGCCGCCGGTTTCATGGAATTCCTGTCGGTCTTTTGGTATATGCCGCTCGGGTCCAATACAATCATTGGGACGAGGGAAAACTCAACAAACCGGTTGCAGAAGCCATTTTTGATAGATTGCGGCGGCATTACCACAATGAGCCCACATTCGACATGGCGTATGTCTGGAATTTCCCGCAAGCAAAGCCTGTCTCTCACTACATCTTACGTTATGAGCTGCGCTGGATGTCGTACGACGGGTACTTACGTGATATGCGGGAGGCGCTCAAGTCGGTGGCGCAATGAGTGGATTCCTTGAATCGCATCATCGCTACGCCAGCCCTATGCGGGCTATTCATGGCGACTCGCCACGTCACGCCCCCAGCAAAATCCGGTGCGGGTCTTCGACGCATTCCTTGACCCGCACCAGGAAGCTGACCGCCTCGCGGCCGTCGATGATGCGGTGATCGTAGCTCAGCGCCAGATACATCATCGGCCGCGCCTCGATCTTGCCGTCTCCCATCACCATGGGCCGTTGCTGGATCTTGTGCATGCCGAGGATGCCCGATTGCGGCGGGTTGAGGATCGGCGTCGACATCAGCGAGCCGAAGACGCCGCCGTTCGTGATGGTGAAGGTGCCGCCCTGCATCTCGTCGATCGAGAGCTGGCCGTCGCGGGCGCGCTTGCCGAAGTCGCCGATCTTGGCCTCGATCTCGGCCATCGACAGACCCTCGCAGTCGCGCACCACCGGGACCACCAGGCCCTGCGGCGAAGAGACCGCAATCGCAATGTCGTAGTGGTTCTTGTAGACGATATCGTCGCCGTCGATGGCGGCGTTGACCGCTGGGAATTCCTTCAGCGCGACGACGCAGGCCTTGCAGAACAGGCTCATCACCCCGAGCCGGACGCCATGCCTTTTCTCGAAGCTGTCCTTGTAGCGGCCGCGCAGCGCATTCGCCGCCGTCATGTCCACCTCGTTGAAGGTGGTCAGCATGGCGGCGGTGTTCTGCGCCTCCTTCAGCCGGGCGGCAACCATCTTGCGCAGCCGGGTCATCCGGACGCGCTCTTCGCTTCCGGTCGCAGGCGGCGGGCTTGTGCGGAGCGGCACGACCTGGGCATCGCGTGCCGGAGCCGGGCTGGCCGGCTTGGGTGCCGGAGCCGGCTCGCTCGCTTCGCCTGCCGGAGCGGGGCCGCTGCCCTGGGTGCTGAGATAGGCGAGAACGTCGCCCTTGGTCAGCCGGCCGTCCTTTCCGCTTGCCTGGATCTTTTCGGGGTCCAGCCGATTTTCCTCCACCAGCTTGCGCACCGCCGGGGACAGAAGCGCGGCCGCGCTGGAACCGGCTGCCGGAGGCGGCGTGGGCGCTGCGGCGGGTGTCGGAGCCGCGGGCGCGGCCTTTTCGGCCGGGGCAGCAGCTGACACGGGAGCAGCCGGCTTCGCTCCGGCGGTCGCACCGGTTGCTTCTCCGATCGATCCGAGCACGGCGCCGACGGCAACGTCCGAGCCCTCCGCGGCGATGATCTCGGCGAGGACGCCGGCAACCGGCGACGGTACCTCGACCGTCACCTTGTCGGTCTCCAGCTCGACTAGCGGCTCGTCGACGGCGACGCTGTCGCCGACGGCCTTCATCCATTTCGCCACGGTCGCTTCGCTCACCGACTCGCCCAGCGCCGGTACCTTGATCTCCGTGGTCATGATCTTCTCCGTCGAAAACGTTGCTGTCTGGGAGGGAAGCGCGTTCTCAGCGCGGGACGCGGCGGAAGGGCTGTGGAAGTTCGGCCAATGGCCCGGAGAGGGCGCGTTCGACCAATTGCTTTTGCTCCGCTTCGTGCACCTTGAGGAGACCGGTCGCCGGCGATGCCGCGGCGGCCCGCCCGACGTACGCGGGCAGGCTCTGGCCGTTTTGCAGTTCCTCCAGGATGTTGGCAAGACGGGGCAGCACGAAGGTCCAGGCTCCCATGTTCGCCGGTTCCTCCTGGCACCAGATCATTTCCGCATTGGGGTAGCGGTGGCACTGCTCGACCACCCGTAACCGGGGCCACGGATACAGTTGCTCGACACGGACGATGGCCACATCGTTGAGTCCCCGCGCCCGGCGTTCCTGCAAAAGGTCGTAGTAGACCTTGCCGGTACAAAATACGATGCGGCGCACCGCCTCGTCCGGAGCCAGCTCGTCGACCTCCGGCAACAGCCGCGCGAACCGGGTGCCCGGCCCAAAATCGGCGAGCCTGGAGACCACCAGCTTGTGCCGCAGCAGCGACTTCGGGGAGAAGACGATGAGCGGTTTGCGGAAATTCCGCCGGATCTGGCGGCGCAAGGCGTGGAAATAGTTCGCTGGCGTGGTGCAGTTGACGACCTGGATGTTGTCTTCGGCGCAGAGCTGCAGGTAGCGCTCGACGCGGGCCGACGAATGCTCCGGACCCTGGCCCTCGTATCCATGCGGCAGCAACATTACCAAGCCGGACAGCCGCAGCCACTTGCTTTCGCCGGGCGCAATGAACTGGTCGATGATCACCTGCGCGCCGTTGGCGAAGTCGCCGAACTGCGCTTCCCAGACGACCAGCGCATCGGGCTCGACCAGGGAATAGCCGTACTCGAAACCGAGCACTGAGCCCTCGGACAACGGGCTGTCGATGACTTCGAAGTTTCCCTGGCCGTCAGAGATGTTGTTCAGCGGGATGTACCGGCTCTCGTTCTCCTGATCGACCAGCACAGCGTGCCGGTGCGAAAATGTGCCACGCCCTGAATCCTGACCGGACAGCCGAACCGCCACACCTTCCGAGAGCAGGGAGCCGAAGGCGAGTGCCTCGCCCATCGCCCAGTCCAGACCGTCGCCGGTCTCGATCATCTGACGGCGTGCTTCGAGCAGGCGTGTCAGCTTGCGATGGATGCGAAAATCTTCGGGATAGCGGGACAGGGTGAGGCCAATGTCGCGCAGCACCTCTTCCGAAACCCAGGTTTCGTCGTTGCGAAGTTCTTCCTCGCCGATCAGTGTGCGCAGACCGGACCACTTGCCCTGCAGCCAGTCCACCTTGTTGGGCTTGTACTGCGGCGCTGCGTCGAACGCTTCCTGAAGGTGACTGCGCACATCGGCGGCCATCTTGTCCACATCGCCGGCGCCAAGGATCCCCTCAGTGATCAGCTTTTTGGAATAAACCTCTCGGGTGGTCGGCTGCCGGGAAATCTGCTTGTACATGATCGGCTGGGTGAACGACGGCTCATCCGCCTCGTTGTGCCCGTACCGCCGATAACAGAACATATCGACGACAACGTCCCGCTTGAACTCTTGGCGGAACTCGGTGGCGATTCTCGCCACATGCACCACGGCTTCGGGATCGTCGCCGTTCACGTGGAAGATGGGCGCCTGCACCACCTTTGCCACATCCGAGCAGTAGGGCGAGGAACGCGAATAGGCCGGGCTCGTCGTAAAACCGATCTGGTTGTTAATGATGACGTGGATCGTGCCGCCACAGCGGTAACCCTTGAGCTCCGAGAGCTCGAAACACTCGGCTGCCAGTCCCTGGCCCGCGATCGCCGCGTCGCCATGGATCAGGATGCCCATCACCTGATTGCGATGGATGTCGCCCCTCTGCGTCTGCTTCGCCCGGACCTTTCCGAGCACCACGGGATCGACCGCTTCCAGATGGGAGGGGTTGGCAGCCAGAGACAGATGGATCTCCTCGCCGTCGAAGCTGCGATCAGCCGACGTGCCGAGGTGGTACTTGACGTCACCCGAGCCCTGAACCTCGTCGGGGTGCACCGCCCGTCCCTGGAACTCGGAGAAAATGGCGACGTAGGGCTTGTTCATGATGTTGGCGAGCACGTTCAGCCGGCCGCGATGGGCCATGCCGAGCACCGCCTCCTGAACACCGAGCTGACTCGCACGTTTGAGGATCTGCTCGATCGCCGGGATGGTTGTTTCGCCGCCGTCCAGCCCGAAACGCTTGGTGCCGGTGAACTTGACGTGGAGGAACCGCTCGAATTCCTCGGCCTCGATCAGTCTTTGAAGGATGGCGCGTTTGCCCCGCGCGGTGAACTGCGTCTGGTTTCGGATGCCTTCGATCCGCTGCTGAATCCACGCCTTTTCATCCGAGTGCTGGATGTGCATGAACTCGACGCCGATGGAGCCGCAGTAGGTCTCGCGCAGGATCTGCACGATGTACCGAAGCGTCGCCGTCTCGAGGCCCAGCACATTGTCGAGAAAGATCGGCCGATCCATGTCGGCATCGGTGAACCCGTAAGTCTTCGGGTCGAGCTCCGGGTGATACTTTCTGCCTTCCAGCCCCAGCGGATCGAAACGCGCCATCAAGTGGCCGCGCACCCGATAGACGCGGATCAGCATCAGTGCGCGCACGGAGTCGATGATGGCGGAGCGGGAGGCCGCTAACGCTTCCCGCCCAGCCGGCCGCGCCGCCGCGGGCGCCCTGGCCGCCGCCGGCGGCGCGGCAGCGGCCGCTTCACCGCCGTTTTCCGGTTGGGGCGAGGGACCCCAGCTTGCACCGCGGGCTTCCTCGAGGACAGTGCGCGCGTCCTCGTGAAGCTCCTCAAAAAAAGAAGCCCAGCTGGGTTCAACCGAGCTGGGGTCCTCAACATAGCGACAGTAAAGTTCAGCGATGTAAGGCGCGTTCGCTCCCGAAAGGAACGTATCAGTCGTAGCAGCCATTGCTTCCGGTAGGGCGCGGATGGTTTTGTCCGCGCCTCCTTTCCCTCGTTACACCCGCTTAGCCGCGTAACGCTTCCAGCATTGTTTTGCCCATGGCCGCCGGTGACTCGGAGACGTGGATGCCGGCCGAACGCAGGGCTTCGATCTTATCCGCAGCCGTACCCTTTCCGCCAGAGATAATGGCGCCGGCGTGCCCCATCCGGCGTCCCGGGGGAGCCGTACGTCCGGCGATAAAGCTGACGACGGGCTTCTTCGTTTTCGAATCCTTGATGAACTGGGCGGCATCCTCTTCCGCCGTGCCGCCGATTTCGCCGATCATCACGATGGATTCGGTTTTCGGGTCGGCAAGGAACATTTCCAGACAGTCGATGAAGTTGGTCCCGTTGACCGGGTCGCCACCGATGCCGATGCAGGTCGTCTGTCCAAGCCCCGCGCTGGTGGTTTGCGCCACGGCTTCGTAGGTGAGGGTGCCGGAGCGCGAGACCACGCCGACGGTGCCCGGCACGTGAATGTGACCCGGCATGATGCCGATCTTGCACTCGCCGGGCGTAATCACGCCGGGGCAATTTGGACCGACCAGCCGAGTCTTGGATCCGGCCAGGGCCCGCTTCACCTTCAACATGTCCATGACCGGGACGCCCTCGGTGATGCAGACCACCAACGGCAGTTCCGCGTCGATCGCCTCCAGAATGGCGTCGGCGGCAAACGGTGGCGGAACATAGATGACAGACGCGGTGGCGCCGGTGGCTTCGACGGCATCAGCAACCGTGTCAAACACCGGGAGGTCGAGGTGCTTGGTGCCACCTTTCCCCGGGGTGACGCCGCCGACCATCTTGGTGCCATAGGCAATGGCCTGCTCGGAGTGGAAGGTGCCCTGCGCGCCGGTGAAGCCCTGGCAGATGACCTTGGTATCGGAGTTGACGAGAACGGCCATTTATGCGGCCTCCTTCACGGCTTTGACGATCTTCTCGGCGGCATCGTCGAGATCATCGGCGGAGATGATCGGCAGGTTGGATTCAGAGAGGATTTGCTTGCCAAGTTCGACGTTGGTGCCTTCCAGGCGAACCACCAGGGGTACGTTGAGGCTGACCTCGCGCGCGGCGGCAACGACGCCGTCGGCGATCACGTCACAGCGCATGATGCCGCCGAAGATGTTCACCAGGATGCCTTCGACGTTGGGATCACGCAGGATGATCTTGAACGCTTCGGTCACCCGGTCCTTGGTCGCGCCGCCGCCCACGTCGAGGAAATTGGCGGGATCGCCGCCATGCAGCTTGATGATGTCCATCGTCGACATGGCGAGCCCGGCGCCGTTGACCATGCAGCCGATCGAGCCATCCAGCTTGATGTAGTTCAGGTCGTGGCGGGCGGCTTCCAATTCGGCCGGATCTTCCTCGTCCTCGTCGCGCAATTCCTGGACGTCCTTATGGCGGAAGAGCGCGTTGTCGTCGAAGTTCATCTTCGCGTCGAGCGCGATGACATCGCCCCCGCCGGTAACCACGAGCGGGTTGATTTCGACGAGCGAGGCATCAAGGTCGGTGAACGCCTTGTACATGGCGAGGACAAACTTGACGCAGGCATTGACCTGCTTGCCTTCCATTTTCAGGCCGAAGGCGATCTGGCGCCCATGGAAAGGCTGAATGCCGGTGGCCGGATCGATCGCCACCTTGAGGATCTTCTCCGGCGTCTTTGCCGCCACTTCTTCGATGTCCATGCCGCCTTCGGTCGAGGCGATGATGGTAATCTTCGAGGTAGCGCGGTCGATCAGCAAGCTCATGTAGCACTCACGCTTGATGTCGCAGCCTTCCTCGATATAGACGCGCTTGACTTCCTTGCCGGCGGGGCCGGTCTGCTTGGTGACAAGCTGCATGCCCAGCATCTTCTCGGCGGTCGGGAACACTTCCTCGATCCCCTTGACGACCTTGACGCCGCCGCCCTTGCCGCGGCCGCCGGCGTGGATCTGCGCCTTCACGACCCAGACCGGCCCTCCCAGCTTCTTCGCCTCGGCTTCCGCCTCCTGGGCGGTGTAGGCAACGTGCCCGCGCGGAACGGCGACGCCATACTTCGCCAGCAACTGTTTGGCCTGATATTCGTGGATATTCATGCGTTCCTCTCTCTCATGCCGGCGCCGCATAGGCGTGCGGTGGGCGGTGCAACCGCCTTGGTCGGCGTAAACTGGCCGTGCTTAATGGGAGTGTCCCGCAGGCGGAAATTCCGCCTACATCAGCCCCTTGGCCACGTCCACCAGGGTCTTCACTGAATTGATGGAATGATCGAGCATCTTCTTCTCTTCGTCATTCAACTCGATCTCGACGATCTTCTCGATGCCGCCGGCACCGATGATCGTCGGCACGCCCACATAAAGCCCGTCCTGACCGTACTGGCCCTGACACCATGCGGCGCACGGCATCAGACGCTTCTTGTCCTTCAGGTAGGACTCGGCCATGGCGATGGCAGATGTGGCGGGGGCGTAGAAGGCAGAGCCGGTCTTCAGCAGGCCGACGATCTCGGCGCCGCCGTCGCGGGTGCGCTGAATAATCTTGTCCAGCTTCTCTTGGGTCGTCCAGCCCATCTTCACCAAGTCGGGGAGCGGGATTCCGGCCACGGTCGAATAGCGGGCCAGCGGCACCATGGTGTCGCCGTGCCCGCCGAGCACGAACGCGGTGATATCTTCGACGGAGACCTTGAACTCTTCGGCGAGGAAGGCGCGGAAGCGCGCCGAGTCAAGGACGCCCGCCATCCCGCAGACCATGTTGTACGGCTGGCCGGAAAACTCGCGCAGCACCCAGACCATCACGTCGAGCGGGTTGGTGATGCAGATGACGAAAGCATTTGGGCAGTGCGCCTTGATGCCCTCTCCGACCGCCTTCATCACCTTGGTGTTGATCCCGATCAGGTCGTCGCGGCTCATCCCCGGCTTGCGCGCCACGCCGGCGGTGACGATGACGACATCGGCGCCGGCGATGTCGGCGTAGTCATTGGCACCCTTCAGCGAGACGCTGACTCTCTCCACCGGCGTCGATTGCAGCAGGTCCAGCGACTTGCCCTGCGGCAGCCCTTCGACGATGTCGAAAAGGACGACATCGCCCAACTCCTTCAGCGCGCAGAGGTGTGCGAGTGTGCCGCCGATGTTGCCGCCGCCGATGAGCGCAATTTTTTTGCGTGCCATGAGACCGTCCCTCTTACCCCTCGAGATTGAGCGAGCGGCTGGAGGACCCTTCAAAACCGGGTTTTGCCGCAGCGCGATATTGGAACGGTGTTAGTAGCGCGATTTCCCAAGGCGGGCAAGGTGCTGCGGCGACGGCGACGCTGCTGGGGACGGTCGCGAGCAGTATTTTGGGGTGGCACGAAGCTCTGGTCATCCTTCGAACGTCAGCGACGCAACCCTCCATTGCTTGGCGGTATCCGGGGTTTGCCGCTGACGCGATGGAAGGGCCCCCAGCGACGGACGGTGGGGGCCCTTCGGACTTCGAACTTACACCTTGATGTCGCGGATCCAGGCTTCGGCGGAGACCTCCAGGGCGACGTTGGCGGTGGCGGCGAGTTCGATGGTCAGCGTCGCCGAGCGGTCGGCGAAGCGGGCGAGATCGACGCTGCGCGCGGTCCATTCGCCCTCGGCGTAATCCATCCCGGTCGCCACCACTTCGTCTACCGGCACGCCGTCGATCAAAACGGTGACGGCCGCGCTGGTCAGCATGTTGGCCGAAGCCTTCAAGTCGAGCTTGCGGCGATAGGCGAGGGTAGGACTGGCGCCGAGATCGAGCCGGCGGGTCAGGCAGGCCAGCCTTTCGCCGGTCTCACTGCCCGCTCCCGACGCGACCTTGCCGTGCAGGATGCCGTCGCCAATCTCCCAGGGCTCGCCGCCTTCCCAGCCGGCAGCGGCAAGGCCAACGTTGCCGCCGCCCGTCGCCGGCCCTTCCGATCCTTCCGGGTGCAGCAGGCCTGCTGCTTCGAACGACTTGTTGAGGATCGAGACGATGTCGACGCCGCCCGGGCCGGAACCACCGTCGTTGCGGGCGAGGCCACGGCCCCCCTTGAGGAGGCCGGCGGCCTCCAGCGAGGTGCCGATGATGCCGGGAATATCGATGCCGAGCCCGGCGAGTCCCCCTCCGGGTCCGACCTTGTCGCTGCCCGGAGCGCCCGATTTCCCGGCGCCCTCCTTGTTGCGCGCGGCCGCCGCTGCGGCGAGCGAGCGCCCGATGATCCGCGAGAGATCAGCCGCGGTGCTGCCGGAAACCGCGCCTGGCTCTCCTGTCGGGGGGGCCTCCCGCGAAGGTTTGGCTGCGCTGCCTGGCGTTGCCTCGCTCGCGTTCGCCGCATTTCCGCGGCCGGGCGTGATGGGGATGGAGACGGCGGGGATGCGGAAAGAGGCGGGCTCGTCGGTCTCCTCTGCTGCCCCCTCGGGCTCGTACGCGGGCGGGCGCGGTCGGACCGGTCGCTCGCGCACGACGTCGGTGAGGCCCCACGAGCGGGCGATGCGGGTGGGTGACGAGATGCCGGCGTCGATGATGAAAGGCTCCGGCTGGCCGCAGCCATCCGGCGCCCGCGGGTCGATCGCCTGGCCGTGGGCCATCCCGGCGACCGTCCAGGACTCGATGACGTCGTTGCCGTCGCGGTCGCGCCAGACGCGGCGGCGGTGGGGCCCGACCGGCTCATCGGCCGCGGGCTCGGCGGGCAGGCCGTGCACGTTTGCCCACTGCTTGACGATCTCCTCGGCATTGACCGGCTTGACCGTCACATCGGCGTCGCCGTGCCAGACCTGCACCCGTGGCCACGACCCGGTATGGCCGGTGGCGGCGCGCACCCGCTCGCCCCATTCCTCGGCGGGCAGGACGCGGCCCTGGAAGATGACCTCGAACCCCTCCTGCAGACCCTCGGCGCAGTGGTAGGGGACCCCTGCGACCACCGCGCCGCCGGCAAACAATTCGGGGTGGGTCGCCAGCATCACCGAGGTCATCGCCCCGCCGGCGGAAAGTCCGGTGACGAAGATGCGCTTGCGATCAAGGCCGTGTGTGGCGACCAGATGCTCGATCATCTGGCGGATCGACTCCGGTTCGCCGCCGTCGCGGGCGAAATCCTGCGGGCGGAACCAATTCAGGCAGCGCAGGGGATTGTTGGAGCGCCGCTGCTCTGGCAGCAGCAGGGCGAAGCCGTGCCGGTCGGCGAGAGTCGACCAGCCGGTGCCGGTGTCGTAGGCGGTGGCCGTCTGGGTGCAACCGTGCAGCACGACGACTAGCGGCGCATTTTCCGGCAGGTCGTCGGGAATATAGGTCAGCATGCGCAGGTTGCCGGGATTGCTGCCGAAACCGGTGATTTCGGCGAGGTGGCTGCTGTCACGGGCGTCGATGCGCTCAATAACGTCTTCGGCCACGGCAGCAGCGGCAAGAAACTTCTCCCACGGCCGGCGATTGCGGCGCTCGCGGGCGAGCTGCGCCAAGTCGGCGATCTTCTGACCAAGGTCGAGCATCAGGGCTGTCCTTTCGTCTGGCGGGGGTGCGATGAGCCGGCCGATCTCGATCAGCTTACTGGCCGGCAGAAACACGGTGTGAAAGAGGCCCGGATCGGCGGATCCGCCCCGGGCGGAGTCGAGCCAGCCGGGCGGTTGCGCTCCTGGCTCTGGCTCGTAGCGGAGGGTGAAGAGGCTGCGCCGTCGGTCGGACGCGGTGGCGAGCTGGACGGCTGCGGCAGGAAAGCCGCGGGCGACCCAAATGCCGAATAGTTCGCGGGCGAGGAGGTCGCGGGTCGAGTCCTCCCGCGCGCGATCGATCAGCCGGGCCAGCGCCTCGCCGAAGCGCAGATGCCGCGGCAGCAGCAATGGCTCGGAGCCCTCGATGGCGGGCGGCGGCGGGGATCCGATGACGACCCCGGGAGTCTCTGCGCGCCGTATCCGCCCGGCGCGCAGCGCCCTGTACGATCGGATCGCGTCGACCGTGTTCACCTGCTGCGGTGCCGCCATCACGCCGATCAACAGATCGGCGGCATAGTTGGCGGTGGCAGGAGGCGCCCCGGGACCGCGCGGGCCGGGGGGCAGCAGGCCATCGGTGATCATCAGGGTGACCCGGACCCGGAGGTCGCGGCGCGATTGGCCGAGGATATCGGCCAGTTGCTCGCTGAAGGCATATCGTCGCAGGGCTTCGCTCATGCAGCAAAGGTAGGGCGCGGCCCGCGCGTCCGCCAGAAGTTTTTTAATAAGTGACGATTATTAAGTTTTGGACGGACCGTTTGAAGACGCCAACGACCTCCAGATGCGGCGACCACAGAAACTGGTCCACCGGCGTCACCGTCTCCAGCCGGAATCCGCCATCGACAAGAATCCGCGCATCTCTTGCAAAGCTCGCGGGATTGCAGGAGACATAGATAACGGTCGCCACCCGCGAGGCGGCAAGGGCGTGGCTCTGCGCCCGAGCGCCGGCCCGGGGCGGATCGATCACGACAACGTCGAAGCGGGCGAGCTCGCCAGCGGCCAGGGGCTGGACAAACAGGTTGCGCCGTTCGCAAGTGACGCGCCCGGCCAGCGCTGAGGTTTGCCGTGCTGCCGCCGAGAGGGCGGAGATGGCCTCTGCGTCGATATCGACGGCGCGAACGCGCGCGCCCCCGGCTGCCAGCGGCAGCGCGAACGTGCCGCAGCCGGAGAAGACATCGGCCAGCGAGGAGTGCGGTGGCACCGCCTCGCGGACCGCCGCCTGCAAGACGGCTTCACCGGTCAGGCTCGGCTGAAGGAAAACCCCCGGTGGAACGTTGACCGGGACACCTCCAAACAACACCTGCGCGGGCCGGCGCAGCGCCAGCGGTTCGACCGGGTCGTCGGCCGTTCGCCGCCAGGAGAGCCGCGTCAGGTCCGCCTCGTCTGCGAACTCGGCGAGCTGTTGCAGCGTTTTTCCGGTCAAGCCGACCAGCCCCTCCACCAGCACGTCCAGGCCGCCATCGAGCCGGGTCACATCCACCCGGGCTCGGAACCCCGGGGAAAGCAGTTCGGTAAGCAGGCGGCGCAGCGGCGCCAGCAGTGCAGCGATCGCCGGATCGAGCACCGGGCAGACGGCAACATCGACGACGCTGTGCGAGGCGCGCATCTGGAACCCGAGGCGCACACGTGCCGATCCGCCCGATCGCGCCGCGGTCAAGGTGGCGCGCCTTCTGGCACCAGGGGGCGTGCGGACGAGGGGAGCCATCCGGTAGTCGGAGAGGCCGGCGCGGGCGAGCGTTAACCTCAGCCGGTCCATTTTCCACGCCGCGTAGTTGGGGTCGGCGAGATGTTGAAGCGCGCAGCCGCCGCAGGCCGCGAAATGAGGGCAGGGCGGTTCGGTGCGTCCGGGGCCGGGTGCCAGCAGGGAGACCAAGTCGGCGGCAAAGCCGTCGCCGCGGCGCAGCGCCATCCTGACTCGAGCGCGATCCCCGGTCGTCGTCAGCGGCACGTAGAGCCGACCGAGCGGTGTTTCGGCGATACCGTCGCCCCGCTCGCCGATGCGGAGAATATCGACCTCGATTTCGGCGGAGTTCACGACCGCCGTTGAACGGGAGGGCCGTCGCGAACGCACGCGCCGTGTCATACCGTCCTGTCGCCGAGCAGGAGATTCAGCGCGTCAGGTCGACGATGGCAAGCAGCAGCAGAAGGGACACGACGGCCACCGTAAGCCGCAGGCGCAGGGTCAGCCACCAGAAGGGAGTGTATCCCAACTCTTCGCTCGCGCGGTCGAGAAGCAGCACCGAGGCGAAGGCTGCGGCGAGAAAAAGAGCAGCGACGGCATCGGGGAGCAGCATACCCACGCCGCTCGCCAGGGCAGGCAGGACGCTGAGGGCAAGGATTCGGGGCGCGTCCAGCTCCAAAGCGGGGCCGGCCAGGGCGGCCGATGCGAATCCCCAGTGGATCCCGCCGAGGAAGGCCAGGATTAAGGCGGCGTACGCAAGAATGATGCGAACCACGGGAATGCCGAAGGGCTCGCGGACCGCCAGCACAATGACGACGCCCGTAAGCAGCGGGATAATGCCCCCAATGCCGAAGATCTTCGCCTCTGGCGGCATCCTGTTGCCGCGCAACGCCCACAGGTCCAGGCTCAACCCGTTCTCGGGAGGACGGCTCCCACCCCGCGAAAATTTCAACAAGGCAGTTCCTCGGTATCCCGCAGCCTTCGTACCGCTTTCTTGGATAACCCGGATCGGTTGCAGGGGACAATCTGCCGGGTCCGGCGGGTCCGCTCATGTATCGCCCGTCCGGCCCTCTTTGCCCGCAAGCGCGTGGAGGAGATCCATCGGAAGAGGGAACACGACCAAGGACGACCGCTCGGCACTCATGCCCTGGAGCGTCGTCAGATAGCGAAGCTGAATGGCCTGAGGCTGAGACGAGAGAATCTGCGCGGCTTCCATGAAGCGCTGCGCCGCCTGCAGCTCTCCCTCGGCGTCGATGATCTTGGCGCGGCGACCACGCTCCGCCTCCGCCTGTCGGGCGATGGCGCGGATCATGCTCTCGTCGAGATCGACCCGCTTCAGCTCGACGTTGGCAACCTTGATGCCCCACGCCTCCGTCTGCTCGTCGAGGATGCGCTGGATGTCGGCGTTGAGTTGTTCGCGTTCAGCGAGCATCTCGTCCAGCTCATGTTGGCCCAGGACGGACCGGAGCGTCGTCTGGGCCAGCTGGCTCGTTGCAACTTCGTAGTTTTCGACCTGAATGACCGCCTTTTCCGCGTCTATAATTCGGAAATAGATGACAGCGTTCACCCGCACCGAAACGTTATCCCTGGAAATGACATCCTGTTGCGGCACGTCGAGGACGCGAGTCCGCAGGTCGACCCTGACCATCTGCTGGATGACCGGAAGGATCAAAATCAGACCCGGTCCCTTCACCTTCCAGAACCGGCCGAGCAGGAAGACGACGGCGCGATCATACTCGCGGAGCACGCGCAGAGAGGTCGCGATGAGCAACACCAGCAGGACCGCGATGACGATGGCAGCCCCGGTCAGCGGAACGTACATGCTTGCCTCTCGCTTGGTTTCAGCACCGGTCCTCCGGCTCGACCTCGACCGTCAGCCCGTCGATGTCAATGACCCGAACCCTCTGTCCCGCGCGCAGCCGGTGCGGTGAGCGCGCGCGCCAGGCTTCGCCATGGACCCGCACCCGTCCTTCGGCGGTCTTCCACTCGATCACAGAACCCAGGCTGCCGCGCATCTGCTCGGGACCGGCAACCATCGGTCGTCGGCGCGCCCGCAAGACGAATGTGGAGAGCGCGATAAAGATCGCGCCCAGCACCAGCGCGGCCGGCCCGATCAGCTCCCAGGCGATGGCGAAACCCGGCACATCGTCTTCCATCAGCAGGACGGCGCCCAGCACAAAGGCGACCAGTCCGCCGATGCCGAGAACGCCGAAAGCCCCCACGAACGCTTCGGCCACCATCAGGCAAGCGCCCAGCACCAGCAGGGCAACGCCGCTGTAATCCACCGGCAGGACGTGGAACGCGTAGAGAGCCAGCAGAACGCAGATGGCGCCCACCACCCCCGGACCGACGAGTCCCGGGGTGTAGAACTCGAAGATCAGGGCGTACACGCCGATCAGCATGAGCAGGGCGGCGACGTTGGGATTGGTGATGACCGCCAGCATCCTTGTCCGCCAGTCCGCGGTCTGAGGCACAATGGTCGCTCCCGCGGTGGCCAGGATCACGTCGCCCGCTGACGTCTTCACGGTGCGGCCGTCGATCGCGCGTAGCAGCCCCGGCACATCGTCCGCGATGAGGTCGACGACGTGACGCTCGAGGGCCTGTTCCGCCGACAGGCTCGCGGCCTGTCGAACGGCTTCCTCGGCCCACGCGACGTTTCGCCCGCGCAGTTCGGCGAGGCTCCGGATGTAGGCGGTGGCGTCATTGACCGCCTTCTCGGCCATCCCGGGTGTTTGGTGGTGATTGTCGTCGGTGGCTGGTTTGCTCTCTTCCGGGGCGCCCAACTGCACCGGGGTCGCGGCACCGAGGTTCGTGCCTGGAGCCATCGCCGCGATATGGCTGGCATAGAGAATGTACGTCCCTGCACTGGCAGCGCGGGCGCCACCCGGAGCGACGAACGCCGCGACTGGGACAGGCGAGGCGAGAATGGAACGGACGATCTCCCGCATCGACGTATCGAGACCGCCGGGCGTGTCCAGGCGAAGCACGACCACTGCTGAACTCCGCTCCACTGCCTTGACGAGACCCCGCGCGACGTAGTCGCTGGCTGCGGGTCCGATTGGGCCCGTCAGATCCAGCACGACTGCCGGCCCCGATGAGCGCTCTTGAGCCTGGGCCGGGAGCGAAGCCGGTGGGAGCAGAGCCAGCAGCAGCATTGCAGCGAGGGCGAACACGCCGAGCGGCCGGTTATCTGCCATTGCCCATCTCGCCGGCAGCGAGCGCCGTCAGACCCTCGCGATAGCTGGGATAGCGCAGGCGGACACCCAACTCCTGCTTCATCCTGCCGTTGTCCACTCGCCGGTTGTCCCTCCAGAAACTCCGCGCCATCGGCGACATTGCCGGCCACGCTTCCTCAAGGGAGATCGGGAGCGGGACGGGAGCAGAGAGAAGTCGGCAGGCGAAGGCCGTAACCTCCGCGGGCGCGGCCGGTTCGTCATCGCACACGTTGTAAATGCGGCCAGGATCGGGGCGTTCGATCGAGGCACGAAGTACCGCGGCGATATCATCAACGTGAATCCGCGAGAAGAGGTGCCCCGGCCGTTCGATCCGCCGCGCTTCGCCCCTGCGGATCTGATCGAGAACGTTGCGTCCGGGACCATAAATTCCTGCGAGCCGAAAGACGTGAACCGGAACCCCGTGCTGATCATGCAGGTCGAGCCAGCGGCGTTCCGCCGCGACCCGACGCGCGCTGCGCTCGACCGTCGGGCGCAGCGGTGCCGTCTCGTCGACCAGCGCCCCTCCGGTATCGCCGTAGACGCCGGTCGTCGAGAGGTAACCCAGCCACCGCAGCTGCCGGTTTTCTGCAAGCAGTGGCGCGTGGTGGTCGAGTACGGCATCCCCCTCGGCATCCGGGGGCACCGAAACGAGAAGATGCGTCGCGTCTGCGATGGCGGCGGCCGCATCGTTCAACGGCTGCCGGCGGTCGAAAAGAAGGGCTTGAATGCCGTCAGCGAGAAGTTGAGTACGCTTTTCTTCCGTGCGACAGGTCCCGGCAATGGTCCAGCCCTCGGCACGCAGAAGTCGGACCAGAGCTGCAGCGCTATAGCCGTAGCCGAAGCAGAAAAGGCGCGGCATGAACTTACTGTCGGCAGGGCTCACGGCGGTCACGGCAGGCTCGCATAGTGTTTCCTTGCGCCAATCCTTGCCGAACGGCAGGCGTCAGGTCAGTCTACGCTGCTGCGTCCGCTGGAGGTAGAAGGGAATGTTGACGGGTCGCTCCTGGTTTACTGTTCTTGCTGTCGTGCACCTAGCCGCAGCAAGCACCGCTGCCGCGGCGCCGCAAGGCGGGACGGCGGGCGAGGGCGAGAAGCGCTATCGCGCCTGCATGGCGGCGGTTGCGACCGACGCGCGTCAGGCGCTCGCCGATGCGAAAGCGTGGGCCAAGGCAGGGGGTGGTGACCCGGCTGAGCATTGTGCTGCTGCGGCCGAAATGGCGCTCGGCCAGTATGTCGAGGCGGCGGAAGCCTTGCAGATGCTGGCGCGACATGGCGGGGCGGAAATTGCCGGAGATCCCGGGCTGCACGCGTCGCTGTGGGGACAGGCCGCACATGCTTGGCTCGCCGCTGACCGGCCTGTGCAGGCGGAGGCAGCAGCGACGGAAGGATCGAGGCTGCTTCCGCGCAACGCAGAACTGCTGGTGTTACGGGCGCGCGCCAGGGCGGAGCAAAATCGACTGGGCGACGCTTACCTCGATCTCGATAACGCGATCCATCTCGAACCATCGCTTGCTGAAGCTTACGTTTTTCGTGCCAGTATCCTTCGACGGCGGGGAGCACTTGATGCGGCGGCGGCCGATCTGGATAAAGCGCTGAGCTTGGATCCCGACCAGCCGGAAGCGCTTCTGGAGCGGGGCATCGTTCGCCGGATGCGGGGCGATGACGCCGGCGCTCGCGCCGATTGGGAAAGGCTCGATGCCGTGGCGCCAAAAACACCGGCAGCCGAGGCGGCGCGGCTGAACCTCGAAAAGATGCAGAAGAACGACTAGGTTAGGTGTTGGGTTCTGTGCATCGTGGGGAATGCGCGCGACCCAATAGGCCGGACTGGTAAAATAAAGCGCGCCGCGAAGCGTCCAAGCCGGCCTTCGAAAGGGGGTATCAAATGACCGAAGCCTATCTTCTTGGGCGCGTCTTGTTGTCCTTTGGCGAGAACCAAGATGCGGAAAGCATTGTCGGTGAGTTGTCCGCTGCCGCGTTCGATGGCGAGGGCGGCTTGTGGGTCTCTTCCGACGAACTGAGTTCGGGGCGCATCACCCTGTCACGCCTGGAGCCGGACGGCGAGCTGAGCTTCTCAAGCCACCAGCAGTTTGAACTACGCGAATACATCGATCTGCCGGCCGATGGCGATGAGAAGACCGAGACCGATATCGAAGGGCTGGATGTCGCTGACGGATATCTGTGGTTCACCGGCTCCCACTCCACCAAGCGATCGCGTCCCAAGGGAAAGAGCCGCGAAAAGGATTTGGAGCGGCTTGCCAGAGTTGAACTCGAGGCCAATCGTTTTCTATTGGGCCGGGTCCCGCTGGTAGATGGGACGCCTGCTCCTTCGGGGACATCCGCGAATAGTCTCGGTGAGAAACTGAACGCGGCGCGGGTGACGGATGGCGAGGGTGGCAATGCACTCGTCGAGGCGTTGCTTGGTGATCCGCATCTGGGTCCGTTCTTGCGGACCCACGGCGCGGATGGCGGGGATACCGGGTTGCCCCTTGCCAGTAAGGAAAACGGCTTCGATGTCGAGGGGCTGGCAGTATTCGGCAAGCGACTGTTTCTCGGCCTGCGGGGGCCGGTTCTGCGCGGCTGGGCGACGCTGCTTGAAATGGAGCCGCAAGAAGAGACCCCACGACGCCTTCGACTGGCGGCCGTTTCGGGAAGCGGCCGCCGGTATAACAAGCACTTCCTCGATCTCGCCGGGCTGGGCATCCGGGAGTTAATGCGGGATGGTGACGATCTCCTGATTCTTGCCGGACCGACGATGACGCTACAGGGGGCGTTGCGTGTCTACCGCTTGCACGATGCCATTGGCCTCGGTAACGACAGCATCACGTCGACCGAAGGTGGGCGGCTGGAACCGCTGTTCGACCTGCCGAGCGTCCTCGATGGGGACAACGCCGAAGGCTGCGCCCTCCACAAGTGGCTCAGCGAACCCGGCTTGTTCGTCGTTTATGATGGACCCGTTCTCTCGCGCCGGCCGCGGCCGGGGGCTGTTTACGCTGACGTCTTCCGGCTGCCGAGGTGAGAGGCGGTGGCGTCACGCCGGCAGCCTTCAGCCGCCGCTGCCCATACGGTTTGTCGCGATCGCAGGCGAGCTCCACAGCCGCTCCAGCGCGTAGAACTCCCGGATCTCCGGCCGGAACAGGTGAACAAGAACGTCCCCCACGTCGATGAGCACCCAGTCACAATGCGTCGTTCCCTCGACGGCGGTCCGAGGGACGCCCAGCCTTTCGACGATGTCGACGACGTGATCGGCCATCGAACTGACGTGGCGCTTCGACGTCCCCGAGGCTACGATCATGTAGTCGGCAATGCTGGTCTTGCCGGCGAGCGAAATGACGGCGACCTCGATCGCCTTATCGGCGTCAAGCGAGGCCTGCACCGCCTGGAGAACGTCTTCAACCGAGGGCGGTGTTTGGGTCATTAACGAGATGGCCGGCTTCTCCTTCTGATCATTGAGCGACAGCGGCCCGCTTGCGTGTCCGCGCGGCAACGGCCACCTTGCGCCGCGCCCTGATCCGCGTGGCCGATCCGGCATGCGGAGGCGTGTGCAGGAAAACCCACGCTGGCGGCTGCAACGTCACGATGGAACGTGCCAGCGGTTCCGCTACACGCGCTTCGGCAAACACCCGGGCCGATCGCGCCATCAGAGACGCTTTAGAATAGGGAGGGCGAGAGAAAACCGCAATGGGGACGAGCCTGAAGATCCGCCGCCAGTCCTTCCACTCCGTGAGTTGCTGAAGATTGTCGGCGCCCATGAGCCAGACGAAACGGCACTTCGGAAAGCGCGGCAAGAGCAGGGACAGAGTGTCCGCGGTATGCTGCGTGCCGAATCGACGTTCGATGTCCGTCACCCGGATCCGCCGATGGCGCGCCACCAGGGCGGCCGCACGCATCCGCTCCTCGAAAGGGGCCGTTTCGCCGACTTTCTTGAGGGGATTTTGTGGCGTCACCATCCACCACACCTCGTCCAGCCGCAGCCGTTTCAGGGCGAGAAGCGAGATGTGCCGGTGCCCCTCATGAGCGGGGTTGAAGGAGCCGCCCAGCAGCCCGATCCGCCGTGCCGACAAGGCTTACGTCCGGAAAAGAGGGAATGATCGCAGAAAACACGCGCTCAGGGTCGGCATTGGCCGGAGCCCCGCACGATGTACTTGAAACTGGTGAGCTGCTCCACGCCGACCGGCCCGCGGGCATGCAGCTTGCCGGTCGCGATGCCGATTTCCGCGCCCATCCCGAACTCGCCGCCGTCCGCAAACTGCGTGGACGCATTCACCATCAGGATTGCGCTGTCGAGCGATCGAACGAACTTGTCTGCGGCTCCGGCGTCCTGGGTCAGGATCGCCTCCGTGTGCTGGGAGGAGTGTCGTCGGATATGGGAGATGGCCTCGTCGAGGCCCGAGACGATGCGGACCGACAGGATCGCATCGAGATACTCGGTATCCCAGTCTTGCGTCATGGCGGGCTTAACGCGACCGTCAATTGCCCGTGTGGCCCCGTCGCCGCGCACTTCGCAACCGGCGGCAAACAAATCATCCAGGATCAGCGGCAGCACCTCGGCGGCGATGGCCCGATCGATCAAGACGGTCTCGGTCGCTCCGCAAATTCCCGGCCGCCGCATCTTGGCGTTGAAGACGACCCGCCGAGCGGTTTCAGGATTCGCAGCGGCATGGATATAGGTGTGACAGATCCCCTCGAGATGCTTGAACAGCGGAACGCGGCTTTCCGCCGTCACCCGTTCGATCAGCGAACGGCCGCCACGCGGTACGATGACGTCGATGCACTCGGTCATTTTCATCATCTCGCCGACAGCCACCCGATCGGTGGTCGGTACCAGTTGGATGCTGGTGTCCGGAAGTCCCGCCGCGATCACCCCCGCCGTCAGACACTCCGCGATGACCGACGACGTGCCGAAGCTTTCCGACCCGCAGCGCAGGATCGCGGCATTGCCCGATTTCAGGCAGAGCCCACCGGCGTCAGCGGTTACGTTCGGCCGCGATTCATAGATGACGCCGACAACCCCCAGCGGGGTTCGCACGCGTTCGATCCTCAGTCCGTTCGGCCGATCCCAGGCCGCGATGACTTGGCCGACCGGATCCGGCAGATCGGCGATGTCCTCCAGACCTTGAGCCATAGCCTCGATGCGCCTGTCGGTCATCACCAGCCGATCGATCAGCGCTGCGTTCAGGCCCTTGCTCTGGCCCGCTTCCACATCACGGCGATTGGCGGAGAGGATATCGCGCACACGGGCGCGGATGTTCGCCGCCGCTTGCCGAAGTGCAACGTTCTTGACCCCTTCTGCCGCCTGGGCCAGCACCTGAGCAGCGGCTCGCGCCGACGTGCCGATGTGGTGCATCAGCTGGCGTAATCCGTCCTCTCCTCCAACGGCGGAGTCTACGGCGAAGCCGACGGTCAGCGTGGTCATTCCTTGTTCTCTGGGTTAAGGGCGAGATCGTCCCGGTGAATCAACTCGTCACGTCCACGGTAACCGAGGCAGGGCTCGATTTCACTGGTTTTGTGCCCGGCGATTCGCCGGGCATCGGACGATGAATAGGCGACGAGGCCCCGGCCAAGGGTGCGGCCGTCGCGCGTGCGCACCAGAACGGCGGCGCCGCGACTGAAATCCCCTTCGACGCCGAGCACGCCGGCAGGCAGAAGGCTCTTGCCGCGAGCGAGCGCCTTCACGGCGCCATCGTCGACGATCAGCGTTCCGGCCGGCTTCAGAGTTCCGGCGATCCATTGCTTCCGGGCTGCCTGCGGGCCTTCGCCGGGCAGAAACCATGTGCAGCGTTCGCCTGCGTCCAGGCGTCGCAACGGATGAAGGGCTTCGCCGTGCGCGATCGCCATCCTGCAGCCCGCGGCGAGCGCAATCCGTGCTGCCGCCAGCTTCGTCGTCATCCCTCCGCTTCCCACCGCCGAGCGCGTCGTTCCCGCCATGGCTTCGACTTCTGTCGTGATCGCGCGCACCTCTGTAAAGTATCGGGCGCTCGGGTCGGCATGTGGGTCGGCGGAATAGAGGCCGTCGACGTCCGACAACAAAATCAGCGTATCCGCACTGATCATTGCCGCGACCCGCGCCGCCAGCCGGTCGTTATCGCCGAAGCGGATCTCGTCGGTGGCGACCGTGTCGTTCTCGTTGATCAGGGGGACCGCGCCAAGCCGCAGGAGCGTCGCCAAGGTGTTGCGGGCATTGATATATCGCCTCCGGTCCTCGGTGTCGTCGAGCGTCAGCAGCACCTGCGCCACCGTCACCCCATGCTGTGCTAGCCGCTCCTGATAGGCGTGGGCCAAGCGGATCATGCCGGTGGCGGCAGCTGCCTGTTTTTCCTGCAGACGAAGCGGACCACGAGATAGCGCAAGGCGGCGGCGCCCCACGGCAATTGCTCCGGACGAGACCAGGACGACCTCCTGGCCACGCCCCTTGCAGGCGGCCACGTCTTCAGCGAGCGCTGCCAGCCATTCGCTGCGAATGTCGCCGGTCAGTTCGGAGGTGAGCAGGGCCGAGCCGATCTTGACGACGAGCCGTCGCGCGCTGGCGAGAGCCGGTGCCACCCCGGTGCTGTTCATGGAGAGCCTGCCGTCAGCACGGATGTTCCCCGGATATGGCGGAGCGCCGCTGCCAGGACCTCGTTTGTCCCGATGCCAGCCGCGCCGGAGGCGCGCAGGACCGGTTGGCCGGCAGCAGAGGCAAGTTCCGCGCTCCGGTGTTCGATTTCATCGGCCGGCAAGGCGTCGATCTTGTTCAGGACGACGATTTCCGGCTTGTCGAGCAGGCCCTCGCCGTAGGCGCCGAGTTCGCCGCGGACCGTGCGCCAGGCGGCGGCGGGATCCGCCTGGGTGCCATCGATCAGGTGGATCAGCACCCGGCAGCGTTCGACGTGGCCGAGAAACCGCGTGCCCAGTCCGACGCCGCGATGGGCGCCCTCGATCAGGCCGGGAATATCGGCCAGGACGAATTCGTCGCGGCCGGCCATCACGACGCCTAGCGAGGGCCACAACGTGGTGAACGGATAGTCGGCGACCTTTGGCCGGGCGCGCGAGACTGCTGCAAGGAACGTGGACTTGCCGGCGTTCGGCAGGCCGATGAGGCCGGCATCGGCCAGTAACTTGAGCCGCAGGACGATCGAAAATTCTTCTCCGGGACGTCCCGGGTCGGCGCGACGCGGCGCGCGATTCGTGGATGACTTGAATCGGGCATTGCCGAAGCCGCCGTCGCCGCCCCGCGCGATCACCGCGCGCTGTCCCGGCGCCAGCAGATCGGCGAGGAGGAACTGCTTGTCTTCGCTAAAAACCTGGGTGCCGACCGGTACCTTTAATATGGCGTCGGCGCCGCCGGGACCGGTGCGGTTCTGGCCGGCGCCGTTTCCGCCGCGCTGCGCCTTGAAGTGCCGGCGATAGCGATAGTCGATCAGCGTGTTCAGGCCGTCGACGGCTTCCACGACGACATCACCCCCAGCGCCGCCGTCACCGCCATCGGGACCGCCGAATTCAATGAACTTCTCACGGCGAAACGAGAGGCAGCCGTTTCCGCCGTCGCCGCTTTTGATCAGCACCTTGGCTTCGTCGAGAAAGCGCACCCCGGTCGGCTCCCGAACCGCACTCGCCCACAGGCCCACGCCTGTCGGAGGCGGGAATGTCTCGGAAACTAACGCCCGGGCGGGACGGACGCTAGGAAGCGGTCTGGACGCTGATGTAGGTCCGGCCCTTGGCGCTGCGGCGGAATGCCACCCGGCCTTCGGTCAGCGCGAACAAGGTGTGATCACGGCCGATGCCAACGCCGTCACCGGGGTGAAACTGCGTTCCCCGCTGGCGAACGATGATGTTGCCGGGAATGACATGCTCGCCGCCGAACTTCTTAACCCCGAGCCGCTGTCCGGGACTGTCGCGCCCGTTGCGCGAGCTGCCTCCAGCCTTCTTATGTGCCATTGCTGCTACTCCTGCAGGGCCGGTTCAAGCTCCGGCGCGTCGGTCGGGACTGCCACCGCCTCGGGCTTGGGCTCAGCCGCCGCTGCCGCCGGCTCGGTCCCATCGATGCTGATGCCCGCGATCCGAACTTCCGTCAGATCCTGACGGTGACCCCGGGTGCGGCGATGGTTCTTGCGTCGCTTCTTCTTGAAGATGATGAGCTTCGGGCCGCGCGTCTGCGCCAGCACCCTGCCGAACACGCGGGCCTCGGCCGGGACGGACGATCCGACGAGCGGTTCCGCGCCGTCGCCGGCAAGCATCAGCACGTCGTTGAAGGTCACAAGATCGCCCGGCTCTCCCAGCAAGCGCTCGACGACGATCCGGTCGTTCTCCGAGACGCGATGCTGCTTCCCGCCGCTGCGGATGACTGCAAACATGATCACCACATGGAAAATAAAAATCTTGCCCCGGCGCGCAGCGCGGCCGGAAGGCGCGCATCATAGCCGCCACGCCGCCCCTGTCAATGACCACCCGTTCATCCTTCCGCCCCTGTCGGACTTATCGAGCCACGAGGAAGGAGGGCGCTCTGAGGCAAGAGAAAGGGCGCGCCCTTGGCAGAGGCGCGCCCTCATCATGGCAAATCGTTCTCCGCAGGCTACGCAGATCCCGGGGATCAGTTCTCCTTCAGCCACTTGGCGACGCCGGGCGCCAGGATCTTCTGTGACGCGCCGCCGGTATAGATGCCGATGTGGCCGGTCTTGATCGGCAATTCCTTGTAGTCCTGCTTGTTGCCGACGTGCTCGCCGAGAGCAACCGTGCTTTTTGGCGGCACCAGATGGTCCCGCTCGGCGTAAACGTTGAGGACCGGCATGCTCAGGTTCTTCAGTTCGACCTTCTGGCCGCCCAGAACCAGGCCGCCGCCCACCAGCTTGTTGCCCTGGATGAATTCCTTGACAAACTGGCGATAGGCTTCACCGGCGACGTCTGGACCCCCGAACAGCCACTTCTCCATGCGCAGGAAGTTGAGAAGCGCCGCCTTGTCGTCGAGGATGCCGACCGTATCAGCATACTTGCCGAACATCAGCGTGAAGGGCGAGGCCATCAGGAACGAGACGTTGAGGACGTCCGCCGGAACGTTGCCGAACGCATCGACCATCGCATCCACATTGACGCTCTGGCCCATCCGGAACAGCAAGCCAACATGAGGCTGGCCTTCGACCTCGTGCTTCGAGAAGTCGATGGGAGTCACCGTCAGGACGAGGTTACGAACCTTCTCGGGATGCAGCGCCGAATAACAGGTGGCGAACGTCCCACCCATGCAGATGCCGAATAGGTTGACCTTGTCGAGTTTGTTATGTTCCAGCACGCGATCGACAATATCGTCCATATAGTCGGCAATATAGTCATCGACGGTATTGTAGCGATCACAGCGCTTGGGATAACCCCAGTTGATCATATAGACGTCGATGCCCTCTTTGAGAAAATTGGTAACGAGGGAACGGTCCGGCTGCAGGTCGGCAACTTCGTAGCCATTGATCAACGGCGTCGAGATGATCATCGGCACCGGGTGGATCTTGTCCTTATCGACCAACGGCTTGTAGCGGTAGACCTGGAAGGTCTCGCGCGCATAGAACACTTCCTTCGCCGTGCTGCCGATATCGACGTCCTCATCCTTCATGCTGGTGAGCGCCGCCAAGCCGGCGGAGAGCTTGCTCTCCATCTCGGTGATCTCGTGCGTCACTTCGTCGGCGCGGAACTGGATCGGGAATTTCATTACTGTCCTCACTTCTCGGAGTCTCGCGGGGGGGTGACCGGCGCGTCGTTAGGACGCGGCCTCGCTCGCTTCGATTTCCTTTTTCTTGCCACGGCCAGGGGCCGGCTTTGCCGAGGGATCCTTCAGGGCGCGGCGCAGGCTGCGGATCTCTCGCTTCATCGCGTGGATGTCCTTGTAGGCCTCGTCGATCTCGCTGCGCGTGGGGATTTCAAGCGAGTTGTAGATGATCTCCATGGCTTCCCGCTGCGCCTTTTTATGGCCCATCAGCGCATCGGTCAGCTTGTCCTGGATCTTCAGAAACTCCGCAGTATTGAACTTCTGCATCAGCGTCTGGTCGGCGATCGAGTACCAGGTGCGCATCAGGTCGCGCGGGCTGGTGACTTTCTCGCCCTTGTCGGCGAGCTTCACCAAATGCTCGATCGTCTTCTCGACCGACGCCGCGAGCCCCTCGGACAGCGTCTTCTGGTACTCCTTCTGCGCGTCCTGAAGGTCCTTCAGGGCGTCGAACATCTTCAGCATTTTGCCCATCTTTTCGCGGGCAACGGTGGCGCGGGGCAGTTCGCCGACGCTCATCTGGGCAAACGGACCGCGGAATATCTCCTGAAAGCCGGCCAGCTGGCCCAATCCAGCGGTGCCGCTCAGGAACGCCTCGCCGGGATGGGCCGAGGTAGCTTGAGTGATCATGGACATCCACGGCGCCGTCATCGGCGTCCAGCGCTCGAAGAGCGACTTTGACAGCTGGGCAAAATCGCCGGCGGCCGATGCGGAGCGCTTCGGCATCTCCGCGACTTCCTTGCGCCAGTCGTCCAGCAGTTTTTGCAGGTCGGGCTGCCAGGGCTTGCCGGCTTCCAGCTTCGGCGCCACTGTCTGCCAGGCCTTCATCAAAAGGTTCATGCTTCGGGTCATCACTTCCGGAGTGCCGAAGATGTTACCGGCGAGGCGCTGAGTCGGGCCTTCCTTCAGTCCTGACCAGGCGTCCGCGCCCATCTGGAAGAACTGCATCGGATCAAACATCGGCGCCGTCGGCGCGCCGCCGCCGGCGACCTTCGCCCAGTCCATCCAGCCGGACCAGAGACGCTTTTGCGCGTCCCCCCAGGTTTTCATCATTTCGTTAGTTTGTGCGCTCCAGTCCATCCTTGTTCTCCTCCGAGTTGGACAAAGGCCGGATGCTCCGGTTTCCCGGTGCCGGCTGTGGGCGAGATTGAGCTTTCGAAATCCTCCGACGGTCGGCTTACTCGCCGATCGATGTCGAGCGCGCTTTATAGCGGTTATCTGGGATGAACCTAAAAGAAAAACAGGGCACCAAGAGGTGCCCTGTTCGTCGTTTTGAGAATGGCTCGGTTTTGGAGCGGGTCAGGCGGCCAGATCGAGCATGAACTTCACCGGACCACGGGCCTTCTTGCCCGTCCCGTCGGTGAACTCACCGTTGACCGGAGCTTTCTTCGCATACGGGCTGGTCAGAATGGCGACGTGACCGCCGTGGAAAGCGACCGACTCCACAACATCCGTTCCCTCGAGGAACTTGTTGCCGGCTGTTGCGCAGGGCGGCGTGACCAAATCATCCTTGATTGCGTAATTCTGGTACCACTTCACCCCAAGCTTGGCCAAATCCTTGATGTTCAACGGCTTGCCGAACAACTGGACTGGCAGGGTCCCATCGTCACCGATTGGCTGCTGGAACGTGCACGAGCTCATCTTGGCGACTTCCAGCGGCAGGTGGACCCGCTCCTTCAGCAGCCAGCGGAACAGCGCCGCAGGAGTCTTGCCGGGGTTGAGGTCGGTGGCGCGGTGCATCGAGGCTTGGTCGAGCACCTTGACCAGCGGCGTCTCGCGGTCGATGGCGACGAAGCGCATGCCGAGACTCAGCATGTAACCGTTGGCGACGCGGTTGCCATTGGCCAGCGGCGTCGTGATGAAGTCACTGTGCATCTGCGGCATGCCGCTGATCGCGTCAGAATAGGTGCCGTCGATCGGGGCGACGTTGGTAATCAGCGTATCGCAGACGTCGGTCAGCTTGCCCGACAGGATATTCATCAGGCAGATGTAGCCACCCTGGCACGTGCCATTGAGCACGACCTTTTTGCCGTGGATCTCCTTCAGCTTGGAGCAAAGCTCAAGCGTCTGCAGGCAGTCCGCATCGGGCGTCGTCTGCTGCACCGCTTCGGTCTTCATGATGTCCTTGACTACGCGGACGTAGGTCGGAATGCCTTCGTTGGCGAAGGAGTGGGAGTAGCTCTTGTTCTCATGCGGCAGGAAGGAGAGGATGTGGACGCCGAGCATGTAGGGAGGAACCAACAGCATCGGCGGTACGTCGCTGCGAACTTTGACACCCTTCTTCAGCGGAAGCACTTGATACATTTGGAAGGTGTCGGTTTCATGAACCAATTTGTAGTCCGACGTATTAAAGTGGAAGCCGAACTCATCCTTGATCTTCTCGATCTGGTCGTTGAAGTTCGCAACCGACTCCATGACCTCCGCTTCGCGTCGCAGGAAGGATCCGAAGCGTTCGCTGCTACCGTTGCCCTTGCCGTCGTAGAGAGTATTCATGAGCGCTTGGGTGCCCTCTTCGATCTGATCGAAGACGTAGCTCAGCATCTTTTCCTGGGCGCTCATCAACCCCTTGGTGATCAGCGCCTGGTTGTGCTGCATCACCTGGATGGTTTCCCATACGCTGAGCGGGTTCTCCCGGCTTGCCCGCATCGCCGTCTGGCTGGCGATCAGGCAGCTGTCGGCAAACTCCGCCATCTCGCGATTGGTAGCTCGCATAAGGGCGATCATATACCGTCCGATGCTGGTCCCAATTTCGGGCATTTCTTTTGCTATTGCGTACACGGCGACTCTCTACCTCCTGACCCAGAGCGCGGATTTAACCGGCATCCCAACAAAACGGCGATCTTCTGCAAGTCTTCCCGGCGGTCCAGAATCTGCGGCTAATTCGCATTGGCAACATTCGCCATTCTCTTCCGAGAGCCCGTTACTGACTGCTTCTTGAGCGTGTCTGCACTTCCTTCTCCGAGCACGAATAACGATCGTGTTCGTTGAGCAAATCCGACCTCAATTTCTAATTATAGGCAAAAGGATCCCCGCCCGCAACATGCAATTGCCGCAATGCAGCATGCCAGGAAGGGAAAAACACGGCCCGCGGACAAGACAAAGCTCGCGTCGGGCGAAGGATGCGGGATGCGATCAACGACGCGCTGCGAGCAGGCCAGCGTTGCCGGTATCGCGGGGTCCCGCGATACCGGGCGTCGGTCATTGTAAAGGGGACCGCCGGTCAGGCGCCGGCGGCAAAAAGCAAGAAATCAGGAAAGGGCGACGACGGCCTCGCCGACGGCCTTGGCATCGCCGCTGTCGTTCTTGGCGGCGAGTTCGAGGGAAACCTGCTTCTCCCCGTCGACCTCTTCCTTCTTCGCCACCTTGCCGGTGACGGTGATCTTCTCGCCGACGCGGGTGATCGCCTTGAATTGGGTGAAGAAACGGCGCATCGCCGACTGCGGCACCCAGGAGGTGACGCCGCGGCCGAGGTAAGCCATCACCAGCATGCCGTGGGCGAAGACATCGGACTGGCCGGCGGCCTTGGCATAATCGATGTCGATGTGCATGGGGTTGTGGTCGCCAGACGCGCCGCCATAGAGCGCCAGCGTCGTCCGCGTGATCGACGGAACCTCGAGGTGGATGACTTCGTCGCCGACGTTGACGGCGTCGTAGCTCGGCAGAGCCATTCTTGCGTCCTCCCGGTCAGTTAATGACGACGATGACGCGCTGCAGCTCGGCAACCGGCGTCCCGTCCTGATTGGTGGCGGTGGTGTCTTCGATGATGAACTCCATCTTGCCACCTTTCTTGTCGTAGATGTCCGAGACCTTGGTCACGAAAGTAATCTTGTCGCCGGCTAAGATCGGAGCAAGGTACTTGAAGGTCTGCGAGCCGTGCAGAATTTTGCCAACCGGCACGCCCATCGCCGCGATGTTGTCCCACAGCGAATTGGTTTCCATCTCGAGGCAGAAGGCGAAGGTCGGTGGTGCGGGCAATGCCGAATACCCGGCGGCTTTTGCTGCTTCCTCGTCCGTGTAGACAGGGTCCGTCTCACCGATCGCCTTCGCGAAGAACTTCAGGCGGCCTTTCTCGACGTCTACCGTTTGTGGCGGTGTCGTTCGACCGATATGTTTCTTGTCGATCATTGCTTTCCCTACCCTGAGGTTGCGATTGAGCGCCGCGTCGGCCGGGCGTCGCCGTGTCGCGGATGCGGCACATCTTCGGAACGCCCGAAACTTCGCGGCTCCTTCTGATCAAGTCAAGTCGCGGCAGGTCAACTTGCGGCGACCGAGTGGCTGCTGCCGGCAGCCGATCGACGCTCCGGATTCGGTGTCGCTTATTTCTTCAGTGCGTAGCCCCGGACCTCCTCCAGCGTGGCGACGATGCGGGAATTGATCGCATCGGCTGCCTGCCGGTTGGCGTTGGTGACGATTTCGGCCATCTCGCGCATGGCGGTGACACCCCGCTCGAAAGCGCTTTGGAACAGCTCCGTCTGCTTCGCGACGATATCCGAAGGGTTCATCGACTTCGCTATTTCGGCGGCGGCTTGCGATGTTTCGCGCATGGTCTCCTGCAGCAGTTCGGCTTGCCGCTTGGCCAGCGTCTGCAAGCCCTCGGCAGCGGCGCGATTGGCGCTCGTCACCGCCTCCACGTTCTTTTTCTGCGAAGCGGCAATGGCGTCCATATCGACGCCCGGGATCTCGTATTGCTGCAGGATCTTCTGCACTTCGCTCATCAGTTTGCCGGCGTCAAAGTCGGACATCAGCTTGCGCAGGTCGATCGGTGAGGTGGGTGAATCGGCCATCGAGTTCTGCCTGGGGACCGGGGAGCAGCTGCCGCGCCGGCTCGGCCCCTGGAGCGGGTACGACGCGAACAGCGGTTGCGGGAATTGCCGCTGACCGTTCGTCACAGGTACGAGCTTTCGCTAAGCCTCGCAATATTGTCGAAACAGTCGCGGCACTGCCTAGTGGCACGGGACGACCGCGGTCCTTCTCGCGATGGGCCCGCACGGCGGGTGGCGCTTATGCGGTTCGGGCGCCGTCGATGGCTGCGGCAATGCCGCCCCAGATCAGGCCACTTGGCGCGAGGAACGGCTTCTCCAGGATCGTATAGGTGATTTTCTTGGCGTCTGCGTCGAATTCATATCCGAGGACGACCGGACCCATCGGTGTTGGCGTTGTGGCGATCCCGCACTTGTCGTCGGTTTGTTTGAAGGTCGTGCCATGCTCGCGCTGTCCGCGCGCCTGTATCTGCCTCCAAACGGCCGCACTGACGTCGTCAAAGCTCCGCTTCTCCTTGCCCATCTCCGTCTCCGTTCCGTGCTCTCGATGAGGGCGGTCGTGCCCGTCGCGGCGATCATGGCGGTGTTCGCGCGCGATCGAAAGATAAAGAGAACACAGGCGGTCACTCGCTGGTGAGCACAGCGCGGCAGGCAGCAGGCAGTTCCTCAAGGGTGAGCCGCGGCCGGGGAGCTCCGGTGCCTTTTCGAAGCTCCTCTTTTGCCGCTGCCGAAAACCACCAGTCGAGCGAGGCATCGCAGCCGTCGCCCTCTGGCACCGGCGGCTGTCGCTCAAGACATCCTGCTGCATCCGGCGGGCAATGCAGCCCCACGTGAAAATGCGCATCATGGCCCCACCAGGGACGGATTTTTGCCAGCCAGCCGCGATCTCCCTCGACCTCATTGCACAGCGCCCGCTTGATCGCCGGGTTGACGAAAATGCGGTCCACCTCGGGAAAGGACGACGCGACCTGCAAGAGCCGGGCGTGACCCTGGGTCCAGGCCGGCGACAGGGTTTCACCGTCCTCGGCGACCATCGTCACGGCCGACATTTCTTCCCGCTCCGCCGCCGACAGTCGTCTGGCCGGTGCCGCGAGGAACCAGACGTCAACATCGAGTCCCGACTGGTGGGAGCGATGGCCGGTCGACATCGGCCCGCCCCGCGGCTGGGCGAGGTCTCCGATCAACAGTCCCGGCCAGCCTTCCGCCCGTACCTGCTCGGCGAAGTGAGTGATAAAGGCGATAAGTTCTGGATGTCCCCAGAACCGATTCCGTGAGGGGCGCATCACCTGGAATGCGTCGTCGTCGGACGGGAGGGCTTCTGCGCCCGCGAGACAGCCACGGGCATGTCCGCCGATGACTTGCGGCGCGGCGAGACTGGGCGTTTGCGCGTTCCCGAAGTCGAGCGCCGCGGCGCAGGCACCCGACGACCACAGCGCCGACAAGGTCAGGGCAAACACGGCCAGTCCGGGTGCGCGCACGTCCTGCTCCAGCATTTTCCTCGGGAGGCCGCATCATAGGACCGGGGGGCCGAAGATCCACGACCAAGAAAGCTGGGGCGACAAAAAGCCTTTGCCCCGCGACACAATTCTGCCACGTTCCAGAATCTAACAACACCGAAATGGGCATTGTGCTTATCAGCGCCGCGAATCGAACCGGGGGAGGCGGGTGCTTGAGGCGTGGTTCCGCCGCGCTCGCCGTCAGTGTGATCCTCCTCGGCAGCGGCTGCCAGGCGGGGGATCTGCAAGCCTTCTATCCCCTGGAGGCTGGTCGAGCCTGGCAATATCGGGTGTCGGTTGTGAATGAAAACGGCGCCGTCAACGAGACGGCCGTGGTTTCCAACTCCCCCGAAGAGGACGTGCTGGGGCGACGCGGCGTGCCGCAGCTCTCGCAGGCCTTTGGCAAGACGGTGGTTCGTTTTGTGGCTGCGACGGAGTCCGGCGTGGTGCAGTTCGCGCAGCAGGCCGGAAACACGGCCCCGGTCGTCAATGATCCTCCGGATTACATTCTGAAGGCCCCCATCGCTCCTGGCACCAATTGGCCGTCAGTCTGGAACGTTGCGCGTCTCGATGGGGCTATTTCGCTGCCGACGGTCAAGACGATCGCAAGCACGCGGGAAACGGTGATGGTCCCTGCCGGCACATTTGCCGAATGCGTGCGCGTCAAGGTTGCGGGCAAGGCTGAAGTCACGTTGCCGGCCGGCCGCGCGACGGTCGAGGTCAGCGGCGATGAGTGGTATGCGCGCGATGTTGGTTTCATCAAAGGAGCATTTCGCGAGACGGTGAACCAGGGAGAGGGCACCCTTGAGCTGGCTATGAATTTGGAAAGCTTTCGCCAACCCCGCTGACCGTCGCCCCTTCCGCCTGCGCCGCCAACCTCCGCCCGCCGCTTTCCGGAGGGACCTGCATCGGGCAGTCGTTCGCTCCTCCTGCTTCGATTCAGCCATAGTCGGATCCTAGGCCGAGGCGTGCTGCCAGCCCTCGGTGCTCGGCATCGGGCGCGGCCGGCCATGCAATGGGCCTCGGAGCAAGATGAGCCGCCTGTGCCGGGATCATGAGTTTCGCCCCAACTGTCAGGGGATGGCGGCATGGGACAAAAGTTTCGGATGTGCGTTATCTGGACTCGCAGCCCTATGGGCGCTGATGATCTCTCCGGATGGCAGGTGATCCACCACGAGCTGCAGCACTGCCAGGAAGGGCACTTCCATCAATAACGCTTCGTAACGCCGCTTTCTGAGCGGCGCTTGATTTCCTCGGGGGAGGCCACCCCGTCATAATCCCGACCCGCTCCGGCATTAAGTTGCATCGGAGCTTCGCTCTGCGGCGAGTGGTCCTTCTGACCCGTCCGCGGGATTGCCGCAGGGTATTCCGAACATTAGTTTGAGAATCTTCAAACCATGTCTCTTCCAACGGAGAGAGCAGGATAAAAACCGTGGTTCGTTTTCTTATTCTGCTGGAGGTCGTACTGCTTGCACTGCTGGGGGTGCGCTGGTTCGAGGCGGGGGCGACTTCGCGCAACGGCGGGGTCCCTATGCTTGGGGCGTCGGCCGGTCCCGTAGCCCTGTTGACCGCTCCTCCCTCGACATCGGCGCCAATGCCGGATCTAGACAGGGTCTGGCTGGCGCGTGACCTGCTCGGCGTGACCGACGTCCTGCCACCTGTTTCTGCGGGTAATGCGGAGGCGGAGCGGCAGATCACGACGAAGGACTTGGTCACAGCGTCTGGCCAGGCTTTGGAGCCCGCCGAGCTTGCCGAGGTGCAGCGTCTGCTCCGCCGGCTCGGCTACTCGACGGGAGCGGCCGACGGCGTGTGGGGACCGCGCACCGAGCGGGCGATTGAGGCCTGGCGCCGGCGCAGCGGCCGGATAGAAGGCAGCAGCGGCGATGAGTCGCTGCTTTCACTGTTGCGCGACGATCTCCGGGCTCGCTCGACCGCCGTTGCGGTCCGCCGGTCTGCACCCGCCGCACTGCCGCGCCATGCCGCCGCACGCGCCGTATACAACGATCCCGCAGCTCAACCGGAATGGATATCGTCGCTTGCAGGCGGCTTCCAGCGCCTGACCGGACATGACTTCGACAGCCGGCGCAATCCGCAGAAAATCCGCGACTACTGCACGGTCAATCGCGAGACGTGGATTTTTGACGAGGGAAGCCGCAATTTCCTCTGGTGCGGCCGCTATCCGCGATCCTGACGTCGGGCCGTCGTCGGTTTCCGCTCGACGGGGCCTCGTCGGCGTTGCCGGATGATACCGCGGGCCGCCGGCCAAGCCGGGGCCCGGACCCACTACTCTTCTTGGGCGTCGCCCTCCCAGCGATAGGGATGTTGCGGATAGATCCCGAGGATGCGGACTTCGCGGGAAAAGAAGCCGAGTTCTTCCAAACCAAGTCGGAGGTTTCGGTTTTCGGGGTGGCCCTCGACCTCCAGGTAGAACTGGGCGGCGTTGAAGCGACCGCCGACCAGGTAGCTCTCAAGTTTGGTAATGTTCAGGCCATTGGTGGCAAAGCCGCCGAGCGCCTTGTACAGAGCGGCAGGAACATTCCGGACGCGGAAAACCAGGCTGGTCATGCAGGGGCCGGCCTTGGGGTGCGGCAGCAGGGGCGTCTTGGCCATGATCAGGAAGCGCGTGGTGTTGTGGCGCGCGTCCTCGATGCCGGCGCGCAAGCTGACCAGCCCGTAGATGTCGCCCGCCAGCTCGGAGGCGATCACCGCCTGCGTCGGATCGCCGGCAGCGGCGATCTCGGCGGCGGCCCCGGCGGTGTCCAGGCGTACGACCGCCTCAAGGCCCAGCTCGCGGATCAGCTTCCGGCACTGGTTGAGCGCATGGATATGGCTGTGTACATGCGTCAACTGCTCGACGCGGGCGCCCGGCAGTCCCAGCAGGTGGTGGTTGATCCGCTGATAGTGCTCGCCGATGATGTGCAGGCCGGAATCCGGCAGCAGGTGGTGGATGTCGGCGACCCTGCCAGCCACAGAATTTTCGATCGGAATCATGGCGAGCGACGCCAAGCCCTCCCGCAGGGCGGAGAAGGCGTCCTCGAAGGAGCGGCAAGGCAGGGTGGCCAATTCGGGACGGGCGGTGCGGCAGGCGAGGTCCGAATAAGCGCCAGGTGCGCCTTGGAAAGCGATAGTGTGCCGCGGATCCGTCGCCGGCCTGGCGGCCGATACCGACTCGCTCATCGCACCGTCGCCAGAATGGTGCGGGCCTGCTCCAGGTCGGCCGGGGTATCGACGCCCAGCGGGACCGTGGCGACGACGGCGGCGTCGATGCGCATGCCATGTTCCAGTGCCCGCAACTGCTCCAATCGTTCGCGCTGCTCCAGCACACCCGCAGGCAGGCTCACGAATCGCTCCAGGGCCGTGCGGCGATAGGCGTAAAGCCCGATGTGGTGCCAGTGTGGTCCCTCACCCCAAGGGATCGGCGCCCGGCTGAAGTAAAGGGCGCGGCCCGCGGTTGCGCCTTCGGGGAGTGCCAGCGCCACCTTGACGACGTTCGGATCGTCGCGCTCGCCGGCGTGGGCGAGCGGCGCGACCAATGTTGCAATGTCACAGGCAGGATCGGCGAGCGGCTCCAGAGCAGCCCGGACCAGGACCGGGTCCAGCGTCGGCAGGTCTCCCTGCAGGTTGACGACGATATCGTGACGACGCTCCGGATCCACCATCTCCAGTGCCGCGCAAATTCGGTCGGAGCCCGAAGGAAGGTCCGGACTCGTCAGCACGGCGCGGCCGCCAGCCTGCTCGACGGCTCTCGCAATCTCGGGTTCGGCGCAGGCAACGACGACGGGGCCGACCTGCGACTCCATGGCACGGCGCCACACCTGGATGATCATGGGCGCGCCAGCAACGTCGGCAAGTGGCTTGCCGGGGAGGCGGGTCGAAGCCATCCGGGCGGGAATGAGGACGATGGGGGCGCTATCGGACAATTTCATGCGGCGGGCAAATAGCACGGATGCTTGCGCGGCGCCATAACCGGAAGGACAAGCACGCGCTCGCAGTAAAATCCTTTTGCGTTAGCGAGAAAATTGTTGTGAGTGAGGGAGGCCTGGGGTGGAGAGGCGTCGCGTTCGGCCGGTCAGGCCCATTGAAGCCCCACGGCCGTTGGGACTATTGTGCCGCGCCGGAGGATGACACCGGGGCGGGCACCGGAAGGAACAAGAAATGCATTTCTCGCTACTCGAAAAGCTCGGCGCGTCAGCGCTGCTTAGCGCTTGGCTGATCTATGGCGCTACCTTCCTGGGCGGCACGTTAGTGCACGTGCGAGAACATGAATCGGCGATGCATGTGGCCGGGGCGACGGAGGGGGGCGCGACAGCACCGGCGCCGGCAGCCGAAACGGACCTCGGCACGCTTCTGGCGTCGGCCTCGCCGGAAAAAGGCGAGAAGGTGTTCGGCAAGTGCAAGGCCTGCCACACCATCGATCAGGGCGGCAAGAACGGAGTGGGCCCGAATTTGTGGAACGTCGTGGGCGGGCCGAAGGCCCATATGCAGGGGTTCGCCTACTCCGACGGCTTGGCCGGTAGACACGGTGAAACGTGGAGTTACGAAAACCTCAACACCTTCCTGACCAGCCCCAAGGATTACATCCAGGGGACCAAGATGAGTTTTGCAGGGCTGAAGGATGGTGCGGATCGGGCCAATGTGATCGCCTTCCTGCGCGCGAACACGACCAATCCGCCGCCCTTGCCGGAGCCGAAGTCAGCCGCGGCGCCGGCCGCCGCGGCAGCGCCAGCCGCCGCGTCTCAAGCGCCGGCCGCAGCAGCGCCAGAGGCGCCGCCAGCGGATTTCAAGGCGCTGCTGGCTGCGGCCGACCCGGCAACAGGCGAAAAGGTCTTCAACAAGTGCAAGGCGTGCCACAACGCCGAAAAGGGTGGACCCAATCAGGTCGGGCCCAACCTTTGGAATGTCGTGGGCTCTTCGATCGCGCATCATGAGGCCTTCCCGTATTCCACGGCTCTTGCCTCCAAGGGCAACGAGAAGTGGACGTACGACGAGCTGAATGTCTACCTCACGTCGCCGAAAGCGTTTGCTCCCGGGACCAAGATGACCTTCCCGGGTCTCAGCAAACCGGAGGATCGCGCCGCGGTGATTGCGTTCCTGCGCACCCGGAACGATTCGCCGCCGCCGCTGCCATGACCGACGCGGCGGCGTTCATCGACCTGGCGGAGCGGCTGGCCGATGCCGCCCGCCCGCTGACCCTTAAGTATTTCCGCTCCGGCGTGGATTACGACGTCAAGGCTGACGCCAGCCCGGTGACCGTCGCCGATCGCGAGGCGGAGGCGGCCATGCGCCGCCTCATCAAGGAGGCATTCCCCGATCACGGTATTTTGGGGGAAGAGCACGGCGCCGAGCGCCTGGATGCGCCATACGTCTGGGTGCTCGATCCGATTGACGGCACCAAGTCCTTTGTCACCGGCAAGCCGCTCTTCGGCACGTTGATCGCATTACTGCGCGAGGACCGGCCGATCGTCGGCGTCATCGACATGCCGGTACTGAATGAGCGATGGCTGGGGGCCGAGGGCATGCCCACCACCTTCAACGGGGTGCCGGCGAAAGCGCGATCGTGCGATAGCCTGGATCGGGCCTGGCTCTACGCCACGTCGCCCCAGATGTTTCGAGGGACGGAGGGCGACGCCTTCGAGCGACTGCGTGGCCGCTGCTACGCTTCGGTCTGGGGGGCGGACCTTTATGCCTACGGCCTGCTCGCCTCGGGCTGGACGGATCTCGTCTGTGAGGCATCGTTGCAGCCCTATGATTATTGCGCGCTGGTGCCGGTGATCGAAGGCGCCGGCGGCGTGATCACGGGGTGGCGGGGCGAGCCCCTTGGACTTAAATCGGAAGGGCGCACGCTTGCCGCCGGCGATCCGGCGCTGCATGCAATGGCGTGCGCCGCACTCACTGACGCATAGCCACCGGTCCGCTCCCATCTTGCGATTTCTCCATTTCACGGCAACCGTCAGAGCCATCATCGCGACTGCGACAGGAGCCGCTCTATGCGTGCTGATCGTGCTTCTGCTGTCGCTCGCGCCGAGCCTCGCCGCGGAGCCGAAGATCCATTCCGGCCACGCCATCGCCATGTACGGCGAGCCGAAGTATGGCCCGGACTTCAGGCATTTCGATTACGTCAACCCGGACGCACCGAAGGGCGGCACACTGCGGCTCGGTGCCGCCGGCACCTTCGACAGCTTCAATCCATACATCATCAAGGGCAATGCCGCCGCCGGGGTGGGAGCAGAGACGCTGTTGACGGCGTCCGCGGACGAGCCGTTCACCAAGTATGGCCTGATTGCCGAATGGATCGAATGGCCGGAAGATCGCTCGTGGGTCACCTTCACCTTGCGCCCGGACGCGAAATGGCACGACGGCGAGCCGATCACGGTCGATGACGTGATCTTCTCGCTGGAGACACTGAAGACTAAAGGCGAACCCTTTTACCGCTTCTACTACGGCTCCATCGACCGGGCGGAGCAGGTCGGCGAGCGGCGCGTCCGCTTCGTCTTCAAGGAGGCCGGCAACCGCGAGTTGCCGCTGATCGCGGGCGACATGCCGATCTTGCCGAAACACTGGTGGGAGGGGCGCGACTTCGAGCGGACGACGCTGGAGCCGCCACTGGCCTCCGGCCCCTATCGGGTGGCCACGTTCGAAGCCGGCCGGTACGTCGTGATGCAGCGTGTCGAGGACTATTGGGGGCGAGACCTCCCGGTGAATGTCGGAGAAAACAATTTCGATACCAAGCGGATCGAATACTTTCGCGACGAAACGGTTCTTCGCCAGGCACTGAAGGCGGGTGTCCTCGATTTCCGCGTGGAGAATCAGGCGAAGGCCTGGGCACTCGACTACGATATCCCGGCTGTGAGACGCGGTTGGTTGCAGAAGGTAGAGTTTCCCCACGAGAGGCCGGCCGGGTTGCAGGCCTTCGCCTTCAACACCCGCCGTCCCATTTTCGCCGATCGGAAGGTGCGCGAGGCGCTCGGCTGGGCCTTCGATTTTGAGTGGACCAACAGGGTGCTGTTTTTCGGCCAGTACCGGCGCGCCACCAGTTTCTTCAACAATTCGGAGATGGCGTCCCGGGGACTGCCGGAGGGTACGGAGCTGGCGGTCCTGGAGCGGTATCGGGGTCGGGTGCCGGAGGAGGTCTTCGACTCGCGCTATCCGGTGCCGGTGACCGACGGCTCCGGATGGCCGCGCGGCAACCTGCTGAAAGCGCTCGATCTGCTTCACAAGGCCGGGTGGGTCATCCGCGACATGCAACTGGTCAACGAACGTACCGGTGAGCCGATGCGCTTCGAAATCCTTATCAGTACGCCGACCTTCGAGCGGATCATGCTGCCGCTGGTGCGGAACCTGAAGCGGATCGGCATCGAAGCGCGGATCAGGCTGGTCGACCAATCGCAATACATCAATCGGCTGCGCAACTTCGACTTCGACATGGCGATGCTGGTTTGGCCGCAGTCGGATTCACCCGGCAACGAGCAGCGCGATTTCTGGAGCAGCGCCGCGGCGAAGGCGCCCGGATCCAGCAACCACCTCGGTGTCAGCGACCCTGTCGTGGACGAACTGATCGAATCCGTGATCGCGGCGCCCGACCGGGAGAGCCTGGTGGCGCGGACGCGCGCGCTAGACCGGGTTCTGCTGTGGGGCTTCTACGTCATCCCCGCCTGGTATTCGAGCTCCGACAGGGTGTTATACTGGAACAAGTTCTCCTATCCAGAGGTGTCGCCCATGCGGGGAGTGCTGGTCGACACCTGGTGGTTCGACGAGGCTAAAGCCGCTGCCCTGGACGCCGAGATGCGGCGCGGTGGCGGCGACGCTCAGGCACTGCGTTGAAGCGGGTGAGGGACCGATGACCGCGTACATCATCCGCCGGCTGCTGCTGATCATCCCGACGCTCTTCGCCATCATGCTCATCAATTTCCTGATCATTCAGGTGACCCCGGGCGGGCCGGTGGAGCAGATCATTGCCAATCTGACCGGCCAGGGAGGGGCGATCACCGAGCGCGTCGCCCGTGGCGGGGGCGGAGAGATTGCCGGCGGGGGTGGTCGCGCCGGCGAGAGCGGGGGTAAGTATCGGGGCGCGCAGGGCCTCGATCCCGAGTTCATCGCCGCATTGAACAAGCAGTTCGGCTTCGACAAGCCGTTGCACGAGCGCTTCTTCATGATGCTGAAGAACTATCTCGTCTTCGATTTCGGTGAGAGTTATTTCCGCAATCGGCGCGTCGTCGACCTGGTGCTGGAGAAGATGCCGGTGTCGATTTCGCTGGGGCTGTGGACGACGCTGCTGACTTATTTGATCTCGATCCCGCTGGGGATCATGAAGGCGGTGCGCGACGGCTCGCGCTTCGATGTGGCCAGCTCGGTCGCGGTGGTGATCGGCAACGCGATTCCCGCCTTCCTGTTCGCCGTGCTGTTGCTGGTGCTGTTCGCCGGTGGCAGCTACGTGCAATGGTTCCCCCTGCGCGGCCTTACCTCCGACGACTGGGAGATGCTGTCATGGCCGGGGCGGATCGCCGACTACTTCTGGCATCTGGTGCTGCCGGTCACGGCAATGGTGATCGGCGGCTTCGCGACGCTGACGATGCTGACCAAGAACTCCTTCCTCGATCAAATCAACCAGCAGTACGTCCTGACAGCACGCGCCAAGGGGCTACCCGAGCAGCGCGTTCTGTGGGGGCACATCTTTCGCAACGCCATGCTGATCGTCATCGCCGGCTTCCCCGCCGCCTTCGTCGGCATCCTGTTCACCGGCACGGTCTTTATCGAGATCATTTTTTCGCTCGACGGGCTCGGCCTGCTGGGGTTCGAGGCCGCGTTCCAGCGCGACTATCCGCTGATGTTCGGCACGCTCTGGTTCTTCTCGTTGGTCGGCCTGGTGCTCAATCTGGTCGGCGACCTGATGTACACCATCGTCGATCCGCGCATCGACTTCGAGGCAAGACGGGCGTGAGGGGATGCCTATGAACGAAGCCCAAAAGAACGTCTTGAAAGTCGCCGGCGCCGCTATTTTGGGAATGCTAATTTATCCTCCTTTCCAGGCTTTTTTAGGGAAAGGAGTAATAACAAACATGGGATACTCATGGATATTTGATCCGCCAGAACTCGGAACGTCATCCATAGTCGGAACCGTAAATCATCTGCAATTACTAATACAATGGGTTGGGGTTCTAATAATAGCGGGATTGGCGTTTATCGCGTTCCGCGGTAAGTCGTAGCAAGCATGGCTCGTGCTCCAAACCGCTTCCTCGGCTTCGCCATCACGCCGCTCACCCGGCGGCGGGTCGACGCGTTCAAGGCCAACCGCCGCGGCGTCTGGTCGCTGTGGATCTTTCTGGTGCTGTTCTTTGTCAGCCTGTTCGCGGAGCTGGTCGCCAATGACCGGCCGATCCTCGTCTGGTACGACGGCAGCCTTTATGCGCCGTTCCTGAAGGCCTACCCGGAAACGACATTCGGCGGCCCGTTCCCCACCGAGGCCGACTACACCGACCCCGAGGTGCAGCGGATGATCGATGCCAAGGGTTGGATGCTGTCGCCGCTGATCCCCTACAGCTACCGCACCGTTGCCTGGGATCTGCCGGTGCCGGCACCATCGCCGCCCGACGCGCAGCACTGGCTTGGCACCGATGACCAGGCCCGCGACGTCCTCGCCCGCACCATCTACGGCTTCCGGCTGTCGGTGTTGTTCGGCTTCTCGCTGACCATCGTCTCGGCAATCGTCGGCGTCGCCGCGGGGGCGGTGCAGGGGTACTTCGGCGGCTGGGTTGATCTCGCCTTCCAGCGCTTCATGGAGGTGTGGTCAGCGGTGCCGACCCTTTACGTGCTGATCATCCTGACCAGCATTGTCGAGCCGAACTTCTGGTGGCTGCTGGGGATCCTGCTGCTGTTTTCCTGGATGGGCTTCGTCGGTGTCGTCCGCGCCGAGTTCCTGCGCGCGCGCAACTTCGATTATGTGCGCGCCGCCCGTGCGCTCGGCGCGTCCGATCTGGTGATCATCGTCCGCCACGTGCTGCCGAACGCGGTGGTGGCGACGATGACCTTCCTGCCGTTCATCCTTGCGGGATCGGTCACGGCACTCACCGGCCTCGACTTCCTGGGCATCGGCCTGCCACCGGGATCTGCCTCGCTGGGTGAACTCCTGGCCCAGGGAAAGGCGAACCTGCAGGCCCCCTGGCTCGGCATCACCGGCTTCGTCGTCATCGCGCTGATCTTGTCGCTGCTGATCTTCATCGGCGAGGCGGTGCGCGATGCGTTCGACCCGCGCAAGGCCATTGGTTCGACGCCGCCCGCTCCGGGTCTGTCCGCCGGCATCGTCGAGCCGGCCCATCAGGCGCCGAGGCCGGCGGAATGAAGGACATGGCGCGCCCGCCGCTGCTCTCGGTCCGCGATCTCGCCGTCTCGTTCGGGCGTGGCGCGCGGGAAGTCCGCGCGGTGCGTGGCGTGTCGTTCGATATCGGCGAGGCGGAGACGGTCGCGCTGGTTGGCGAGAGCGGCTCGGGAAAGTCGGTCACGGCGCTCAGCGCGCTGCGGCTGCTGCCCTACCCGCATGCCTGGCATCCGGGGGGAAGCATCCGTTTCGCGGGCGAAGACGTGCTGACGGCATCCTCTTCGCGCATGCGTGCGCTGCGTGGCGATCGCATGGCGATCGTCTTTCAGGAGCCGCTGACCTCGCTCAATCCGCTGCATTCGATCGAAAAGCAGATTGCCGAGGTCCTCTTCATCCATAAGAAAATGACGGCGGCCCAGGCGCGCGCCCGTGTCGTCGAGTTGCTGCATCTGGTGGGACTGGGCGAGGCGGAGAGCCGGCTCGGCGACCTGCCGCATACCTTCTCCGGCGGCCAGCAGCAGCGGGTGATGATCGCGATTGCGCTCGCCAACGAACCCGACCTGCTGATTGCCGATGAGCCGACGACCGCCCTCGACGTGACCATCCAGGCGCAGATTCTGGCTCTGTTGAAGGACCTGCAGGCCCGGCTGCGCATGGCGCTGCTGCTGATCACGCACGACCTCGGCATCGTCCGCAAGATGGCGGAGCGGGTCTGCGTGATGCATGACGGCCTGATCGTCGAGCAGGGGCGGGTGAGCGACATTTTCGCCTGTCCGCAGCACGCATATACGCGACGCCTGCTGCAGGCCGAGCCGAAAGGCCGGCCGCAACCGGCATCGGACGCGGCGCCGGAGCTGCTGTCCGCCGCGGACGCGCGGGTCTGGTTTCCGATCAAGCGGGGGCTGCTCAAGCGTACGGTCGGCCACGTCAAGGCGGTGGACGGGATCTCGCTGCGGCTGAAGGTCGGCCACACGCTGGGCGTCGTCGGAGAGAGCGGGTCGGGCAAAAGCACGCTGGGTCGGGCGCTGCTGCGGCTGACACCGAGCCAGGGCTCCATCGTCTTCGGCGGTCGCGAACTGCAGGGGCTCTCCTGGGGCGAGGTTCGGCCGCTGCGCCGGCGCATGCAGATCGTCTTTCAGGATCCCTATGGCAGCCTCAGCCCCCGCCTGACCATCGGCCGAATCGTGGGCGAGGGGCTCGAGATCCACAAGCTGGGAACCCGGGCCGAACAGCGCGCGCGCGTCGAAGAGGTGCTGAGTGAGGTCGGGCTTGATGCGAGCGTGGCCGACCGATACCCGCACGAGTTCTCCGGCGGCCAGCGCCAGCGCATCGCAATTGCCCGCGCCCTGGTCCTCAAGCCGGATTTCATCGTCCTGGACGAGCCGACGAGCGCGCTCGACATGTCCGTTCAGGCACAGATCGTGGACCTGCTGCGCGAGCTGCAAAGCGCGCACGGGATTGCTTACCTGTTCATCAGCCACGACCTCAAGGTGATCCGCGCGCTGGCCCATGACGTGCTGGTGATGCAGGCCGGCACGGTGGTCGAACAGGGGCCGGCCGAGGAGATTTTCGAACGCCCGCTAAACCCTTACACCCGCACGCTGATGGCCGCGGCGTTCCAGATGCAGGCGATCGGCTGAGGCCGCGACTGCTCAGCGCAGGCCTCCGGCAAGCTTGGCCGAGTCCGGGTGGCGCCGCAGCCGCCACATCGCGATGACGCCGACAACGGGGCCTGGTGCCAGGAAGGCGAAGGCGTACGTCCAGCCGAGGGTTTCGACGACGTGGGGAATGAGATGGATGGTCAGCAGAGTCAGCAGGAAGCCCATGCTGGTCTGAATGGTCAGCATGGTGCCGACGAGGTTGCGCTCGGACAGTTCGGCAATGCTGGCGGAAAACTGGGGTGAGTCGGCGACGATGGAGACCCCCCAGATGAGACAAAGAACGACGAGCGCAATGGGGCTGTGCCCAAAGAAGAAGCCCACCACGAGGGCGCAGCTGCCGCTTACCGCCATTGCCAGAATGGTCAGGGTGGTCCGCCCAAGGCGATCCGCAAAAAGGCCGCCGGCGACGCAGCCGATCGCTCCGGCGGCGATGGTGGCGAACGTCGCGAGCGCCGCATAGGCTGTTGCCGGCGCGCCGTTTCCCATGCTCAGCCGGAAGCTTGCGTCGAGGAAGGAGCCGATCCAGGCCCACATGGCGTAAAGCTCCCACATGTGGCCCAGGTAACCCAGGTTGGCGAGGCGGAGCGAGGGCGTGGTCCAGGCGCGCAGGGCAAAGCGCGGATTGAATGGTGGCGAGCGTCCGACGTTCGGTCCGATTGCGACGAAGCGGATTGCCAGCGCCGCGGCCACGGCGGCAAACGATCCGGTGGCGAGGGTGAATCGCCAGTCGATCCCACCCAGGGCATTGAACAGGTGCGGCGACGCCGAGCCTAGAGTAAGTGCGCCGACGAGGACACCGATCATCAGGCCCATGTCGCCCTTCGCCCAGGTTGAGGCCAGCTTCATGCCGACCGGGTAGACGCCAGCCATGCAGGCCCCGGTGATAAACCGCATCACGACGACGGCGGGAGATGCTGGGTTAAACAGCAAGATCGCCGCGTTGGCCACTGCGGCGATCAGCGCCGACGCCATGAAGAAGCGGCGAAGATCGAGGCGATCGGCGAGACCGAGAAAGGCGCTGGTCAGTGTTCCGACGACAAAGCCCAGCTGCACGGCACTGGTGAACAGGGAAGCGGTCGCCGCGTCGAGCGACATTTCCTTTTTCAGCGCCGGAATGACCGCCGTGGCGGAGAACCAGAGCGCCATCGCCGCCACCTGGCAGAAAGCGATGAGAGCGATCGAGCGCAACCGGGGAGAGAATGCCCGATCGCCGTCGGGAGCAAACCCGTTCAAAGTGGCCACAGGCCGGCCCCGTCGATGGCGATGCCGACCGCACCGGCCAACAGCGCCAAGCCCAGCGGGACCCGCAGGCGGCGCCCCCAGGGTAGATTCTTTTCTGCCGCCATGATGGCTCCGAGCATCAGCATCCAGCCGACGTTCCCGGTACCGACGACGAACATCAGGAGCATCAGCGCCCAGCAGCAGCCGACGCAGAAGAGACCGTGGTGCCAGCCCAGATGCCACGCCTGAAGGCGGCTGTGTCGTCCCCGCCAATGCTCAATGACGAATGACAGCGTCGTCCGGCATTTGTCCAGGCACCGGTACTTGAGGCCGCTGAACTGAAACGCACCGGCGACAGCAATGACGACGGCACCGATCGCCCAGCCGTTGAGAATTAGCCACGGATTCCCGGCGAACGCCTCGTGCAGGGCGAGATCGAGGGCGTGCGCCGCAATGCCGAAGGCGACCCACGCCGACAGGTATCCGGCGACGACGAGGTTGACAAGCAACCACCGGTCGCTCTGTTGCTGTGTCAGACGCCGATAAATTTCCAAAAGGGGCAGGGTCGTCGGCAGCATCATGGCGAAGAGCATCAGCATCCAGCCGCCCACGTAAAGCAGCGTGGGGAGCAGCTTGCGCGCAGCAGGCACCGCCGAGCAGAGAGAGCCGGCGATTCCAATCGTCGTCCAATCGCCATGATCGAGATAACGACCGTAGGGGCTCTGCGCCCAGAGCCAGAGCGCCCCCCAGGCCAGCGCGACTAACGCGCCAGCCGTGGGAAGGAACCAAGTCCGGTGCTGAGGGGTGCGCATCGCGATCGACGAGCCCGGAAGACAACGGGTCGCGTCGCCGGTCGAAGAATCTCAGAAATCAAAGCGGAAACTGCCCTGGATTGCGTTGTGACCCTTGAGGGAGACGTCAAGACCGAGATCGGCTTCGCGCAGTTGAAAGCTCTCAGCCTTGGCGACGAATGCCGGTGAGCCGGGGATCGTCGAGAAAATGCTTTCGTTGAGCGTCGTCACATTGCCGCCGGGGCCGCGGTAGGGCTCCATCGTGGCGGTGATCTGATCACCGACCAGCAATGTTCCCCTGCCTTCGCTGATCGTGAAGCTGATCGGCGCACGCCGGGGCTCCAGCTCCTCGTCGACGAGGGAGGCCAGTTCGGCGAGGGGTCCGCCAAGCCGGCCGGTCAGGACGTCAACGAGCGCCGTCATCTGCTCCGCGGTGGCCTGGTCGTCGACGAACAGCCGGCGGCGCCAGCCTCCGTTCAGCACATTGCCGGGAATCCTGACGGCGGACGCGACCGTGAGCCCGGAGACATCGACGCCATCGACGACGCCTGAACGAACGTGATAGGCGAGGGCTGATTCACACGTACCGTTGTCCGGATCCTCGCCGATCCAGCACGGGCACAGGACGTTGCAATCGCAGACCTCCAGAAGATCGCCTTCAAGGGAATATCCCATGCGAAGTCTCCTCCATTGCCGCAGACCAGCCGGTTCCCTTTTCCGGTCTCGGCGGGAAACCTGCCGGCGCGCGCACTGCCTAACAAATCGTTCCGGGCACGTACGGCAAGCATCGCGGCTTCCTCCCGAGAAGGAAAGCCGACCTCGGACAGCCAGGAGCTGAGTTGCCTCGTTTTGGCTGCGTCGGTTGCTGACCCACCGGGGCCGTTCCCCACTTTGGAAGTCACGGCATGCTGCGAATCGTTTCCGTTATTGTTTGCAAAATCCTAGCAAAGATTGACGACAATGCCCAGGACAAAGGCCACGTGGGAACAGTGCTCGCACGTGGCCTCTACCGGGGAGGAGGGAGGTGACCCCGCAGGCCACAAGCCGCCTCGCCTCGTCCAACCAGAGCGATCCAGCCCCGAGAGGCTGTCGCTACAGCGTCACCTCGACCCGGGGCGGCCCGGTATCGGTGGCGTCGTAGAGGATGCGACATTCACCGACCTGACGTGCATTGGCGCCGCCCTCGTTGATCAGGGCGTTGCGGACGCGCGCCGTCCGTTCGCCCGCCAGCGACCAAAGGTCGGGGGACAGCCGTTCGGCAGCGGCATCGCGTTCGGGCCCGCTCTCGGGGGCGCCGTCGGCGCGAAGGGCCGCCGTCAGATCCGAGGCGGTCGCCCGGCCGCAAACCTTGATCTTCAGCTTGTCCCGCTCCTGCAGCACGCGGGCGAGGCCGCTCACCATATCCGATGATGTTCCTTCCAGTTTGGCGACGCCTGGGGGAAACGGAATCGGTTGCAGCCCCATCGTGTTGCCGCCGGCCCCCGCTGCCTTGGCGATCAGCGCCACCGGCGCGAACGCCAGCTGGAAGGGGGCGAGCACCGCCGCCTGCAACGCTCCTGTCAGCGCTTGGCGAATAGCATCGGTGGGGTCGAAGGCGGGGTTGGCAAGGTTGCCGGAAATGGGCAGGCTGAGGCGGATGCGGCCCTGGTCGTCCTGCAGCAAGCCGACAATGGTTTCGATAGGGACGCCGACGGAGGCTGACAACCGCTGGGCGTCGGCCGGCGACAGGGTACTGAAACTCAAATCACGGAGGGTGAGGTCCAGCAAGCCCTTGAGATTGCCCGCGTCGGCGGAAGCGCCGACGTCGAGGCTGAGGCGGCCAGTTTCGACATTCACGCCGATCGCCTTTGCCGCGTAAGGCGAAAGCGGCGGCAATTCCAGGCGACGCAGACGTGCGTTGAGGTCGAAATCGGGCTGGCCACCAAAAGGCGCCGCCCATCCGGCGACCGACAACTCGGTGAACTGGTTGATCGTTGCCTCCATGCGAACCTGGGTGCGCTGGCTCGGATCTCCGGTATCGAGGTTCGTCACCTGCAGCGATTGCATGTCGATGGTCGCATTGGTGTTCGGTTCGGTCGTGGTGTCGCGCAGCTTGATCTCGACGCCGTCGGTGACGCCGAGGCTGCCGAGCCGGAACTTCCAGCCCTCCTGCGCCGCCTCCTGGACGGCCTGAACCGCTTCCTTCGGACGGCTTTGCTGGGTAGTGGAGGCGAACAGATACTCGCGGGTCAGAAAGGCGCGAAGCTGGTCGAGAACGACGCGCTGAATCGCCATCTTGCGGCGGTGGTCCGCGGTTAAATCGCCGATGCTGATCGAACTCAGGTCGACGCTGGCGAGTTTCCCCTCTTCCGTGCGGTTCGTCAGCCGCTCAGCGAGCACGTCGGTGCGAACGCTCCAGGCCAGCGTATCTCCCGCCTTGTCTGCTGTGAACTCCGAGATGGCGGCGCGCACCGAGCGAATCCCCCCGACGGCCCCCGGGTTCTGGTCGGTGCGGGGAAGCTGCATGTCGATGCCTTCGACCCGCGCGCTCGCTGAGCCGGTGACGGCTGTCCGGTCCGAGAGCGTCCGTAATCCCACGGTTGCCGGAGCGAGTTGCAGGCTTTTCACCGCCACGCGGAGCCGGTTATTTGCTGGAGCCCGGGGCAGGTGCGGCGCGGCCTGTTCCGCGGCAAAGCCGCCGGCCTCGACCTCGAGCTTGACGACGCCTGTAGTCAATACCGGCAGCAGTTCGCCGTCGAGACCGTTGAGTCCGACCCGCAGTTTGTCGGCCACGACCTGCCAGGGGGCTTGCCGCGGTTCGCCTGGGACCGTCGCCTCGAGCCCTTGGAGCGCGGTCGAAATGTCGCCGGCCACGGTCACTCGCTCGCCCGCGGTGCGCAGTTTCAGCGAAGAGAGCCCGACCGTCAGCTGATCGAGGGCAAGCTTGCCGCCATCCGAGGTGGATGCGACCGCCTGTCCCCGGCCGCCGGTCCGCCGCGACGCTGGCGCTTGCGATCCTCCCCAGGTGCCGCCGACCCCCTTCAATTCCCCGCCGATTCCGCCCTCAACTCGAACGTCAGCGCCGGCCAGCGCTGCCTGGATATTAGAGAACGTCAGGCGGCCGCCGTTTGCGCTAATCACGGCCGGGGGCTGCCCGGCCGCCGCTGGCAGCGTGACCTTGGGATTTGAGAGATCGATTCCACCGTCGCTGGCGACGGTCAAAGCACCATTTGTGGATTCTACGGCAAGCTTCGGCAGCGAAAGGGCAATTGTCTGCGACGCGACTTCCTTCGCGCCGCCAGCCGGCGTTCCGGCATCCGGCAGCATCAACTCGAACTGGTCGATCGTCACCTTTATGGGACCTTCCAGTCGGACTTTGTTCTCCTCGCTGCTGACGGAGAGGGGGCCGAGAGGGGCCGCAAGTTCCTGGAAACGAAGATCGATTGGCGCCTTTCCCGGCTGCGCGGGCGGGTTGACGGCCGCTTTTTCAAGATGGAGGACGGCCTCGGTATTGACCGTCAGCTTGCCGGTGGGTGGCACCTGTACCGTCAGAGTTGCCAGATCGACGCCGAGGGTTTCGGCGGTGAAAGCAAGGGGCACTTGCAGCCTGGGGGACGCCAGTGTCAGGCGACCGGCACCCGCCGCCGGCGTTTCTTGGTTGGCGGTGACCCCGCTGGCGTTGACCTCCATGGCGCCGTCGGCCTGACGCGAGACGGCAACGCGAGGGAAGTCGAGCTTCAGGTTATCGACACTGGCTTCGGCCGGTCCCGCCAGGGTCGGCTTCTCGACGTCCAGGGTCGGGCTGACGGAGAGCGCGAGTTCATTACCGGCCATCGAAAAATCGATGCCGGCGAGTTTCAGCGTCGCCGCCGAAAGCGACAACGCGGGGCCGTTCGGCTGCTTTCCCTTTGCCTGATTAAGTTTGGCTTCGCTGTTTCCCCTGAACGTGATCGTGCCATCGGGGGCCACGGCGAAGCCGCCGTCGACGACGACGCTTCCCTGATCCAGCACCGCCTCGATCCCGCCTACACGCGCTGCGTTCACGTTGGCCAGGACCAGGGAGGCATTGGCCGTCCCCTCCAGTCGGCCCTCCGGGAAAACGGCCAATGCACTTTGCCCATAGAGCGTCAGAGTTCCATCCGTCGGATCGAAACCCAGCGGCCCCGTATATTCTTCGACTTTGGCAAGCGCGATCCCGTCGACGCCGAATTCGACGTTGGCCTTTATCTTCTCCGCAAAGGGAGTGGCGGTTCCATATGCGTTGACATCAATGCCGTTGACCGCTCCGCTGAGCACGAACGTGCCTGGCTTGTCGGGCTCCCAGGATCGGAATCCGAGCAGATTCAGATGCTCGACGTCGACGCGCGCAGTGCCGCCAGCGCGGTTGGTGAAGGTGACGACGATATTGCGCAGCCGCATGTTATCGACGCCGGCACCCCAACTCGACGTCGACTCTGGTTTGGGCTCGGGTTTTTCCTTCGCTCCTTCAGCGAGAATCTGGCGTAAAGACACCCCGTTGATTGACAGCTCGCCGTCCGCGCCCTGTTTGATGTCTATATTCACATCCTGGACAATGACGCTGTTCAGCAGCGCCTGTTTCTCGAACAAGTCCCGAATGCTGAGATCCACCCCCAGCAGCCCGATCTTTCCGATCTCCGCCTCGCCGGAACGGAACGCCACCGGCCCCATCGAGAACTGGCCTTCGAGCAGGTCGATATCGATGGTCTTCACACCCTCGACATCGATCTCCATGCCGGTCAGGTAATGACTGGCCACAAACCGCGCGATGTGGCGGGGGGCCACCACGACCAGCAACCCCAACAGCGCCACGATCACCGCGACGCTGGCAAGGGCGATGGTGAGGCGTCTGCGCCACCACCGCTGTGGGGCCGGCGTGGCCGGGCGGGGAGGTGTTGGTACCGGAGCCTTCTGGTTGTCTCTCATCACCCGTGTGCTGCTTGACGATGTTCAGTCTCCGGGCCGGCCGAAGTGGGGACGGTCCCGCGGCTCCCCGTCTGAAGGTTGCTTTCTTCCGGCGACGACTTGCCGTCGGCGAGGAGATCCTTCAGACGCCAACCTTCTATCGCCTGATTGATGCCCGCGTCGATACGCGCTTCCACTTCTTTGACCGAATCGGCTGCAGCAATCAGGCCGAGTTCCAGGCCGCTCTGCTCGCCGGCACCGCGAACGGCCTGCACGACGACCTCGACGTCGGTCGCGTCGAACGGCCGCAGCGCGATCCACCCGGGTGGCTCCTCGTTCGTCGTCGTTACCAGTCGGGCGCTTGCGAGCGCCGACAAGATGCGCTGGACGGATTCCTCGGGCACGCGCAGGCGGTGCCGCAACTCCGTGGCCGTGAGGGGAGGATGGCCGCCGTACTGCGCCTCGCCCATGACCTGCATCAGCGCTAGCCCCAGTCGCTCACGGCAGCGGTTGCTGAGGATAACCGGGCCGGGTCCCAACGGCAGGTAGGCAGGGTGCTGATAGTAGAAGGCTATGGCGCTGCCGATCAGCAGGATCAGCCAGTTCACGTTGAGCCATAAAAAGAACAGGATGAGCGATGCAAACGCCGAATAGATCGCCGTGTAGCTGTTGGCGCCGGAAACAAAAGTGGCAAACGCCCAACCGGCGATCAGCCAGATCAGTCCGGCCACGCCGCCGCCGACAAGGGCCGACGTCATGTTGACGCGGGTATAGGTGAGAAACTTGTACAAAAACGCAAAGGTGCAGGCGACGAGCAGGACGGGAAGCACTCGTCCCACGGTCTCCAGCAGCACCGTCATCGGCAGATACTCGTCGAGTTGCTGAACCGCTTCGCTTGCGGTCACTGCGCCAGCGAGTGCAATCGCGGAAAACATCAGCACGGGGCCGATCAACAGAACACTCAGGTAGTCGGTGAACTTTCGGGCCATCGGCCGGGTTTCGCGGACGTGCCAGATCTCGTTGAAGGCAATCTCGACCTTCTGCACGGTCGAAATTGCAGTATAGAACAATAGACCAAGGCCGACCGCCCCAAGAACTCCGACGTTCACGTTCTCAATGAAGCCCATCAGCCGTCCGCTGATCTCTGCCGCTTCTTTGCCGAGCGGCGCCAGCAGCGTTTGGAGCATCGGCTCGAACCGGTAGTGGACGCCAAAGCCTTTCAGAACAGAGAAGCCGAGCGCGGCAAGCGGCACCAGGGATAGAATCGTTGTGTAGACGAGGCTGGCTGCGTGCAGGGCAAGGCGACCATCGGCAACGTCCCGGGCCACTGCGTAGACGTACCGCAAAAACGAAAGCAGCCAGCCGGGAAGGCTCATCGATTGGCTGGCTTCGGGAGACGGCCATAGGCGGCGTGCCAAAAAGGGAGCGAACTGTTCTTCAGTCTGCATCCGCGACTCCACTCGTCTGCAGGGTCAATGCTCAACGGATGACGTAACGGGTGTCATCATCGTGAACCAACGATGTTGGCTTGACCAGGAACGATGCCACCAGGAGGACGTTCCCCAATCTTCGATGCCGACTGTGGTCTGGCGCCGCGGTCGAGGGCCTGGGGCATTGCGTCGCCATACGGCGGTCGCTATACCACCGACGCGATCAGGAGCGAAGCGATAGCGATGAAGAAGGACATTCACCCAGACTACCACGAAATCGTCGTCGAAATGACCGATGGCAGCACGTTCACCACGCGGTCGACGTGGGGAAGCAAGGGCGAGGTGCTGAAGCTCGGCATCGATTCCAAGACGCATCCCGCGTGGACCGGTGTGCACCGCCTTGTCGATTCCGGGGGCCAGCTCGCGAAGTTCAAGAAGCGGTTCAAGGATTTCGGCCTGAAGGGATGACGAGGACGGGCTCGGCCCTCCCGGCACCATAACCTCACTCCGTCGTAGTCCCCATCTTACCGCGGGCGGCCGTTTTCTCCGTCGCCGGGTCGCGGCGTCGCGCTGCGTCCGGATGCAGGGGCGGGGCAGATTCGCGCGGAAGAAAAAACGCCGCCCCGAAGGGGGCGGCGTAAGTCGGATAGGGAGGAGGTCTAAGTGAGCCGACGATCCCATCGAGAGCGATCGTCAGGTTCAGCATGGACGCTCGCGGGACACCCCCTTATAGGTTATTGAAGCACGCGTAGCAAGAGAGTTTGTATGGTTCTAGCAACTTTTTGAAGCGATAACATGTGAGATTTTTCTCTTCTAGCGATATTTAGATAAAACATCGCAATCTTAGATAGTATTTGCGGCGCCGGAACGCAAAATTCCCACCGGTTTTTACCCCCAAAAAAGGAATGCCATGCGGATCCGCCGCTGGCGAAGGAGAGGGCGGGTTGCACTGAGCATGGTCATCAGCCCATTATCATGAAAGGATGGTATCCCGCTCAGGCCGAACGGCCGGTCGAAATTCTCCGCCGTCATGATGAGAAAATGTGGAGCAAATGAAATGGCACCCCTGATGCCGAAAGCAACAGCCGTCTGGCTGGTCGAGAATACGGCGCTGACCTTTGAGCAGATTGGCGAGTTCTGTGGCATGCACGCGCTGGAAGTGCAGGCGATTGCCGATGGCGAAGTCGCAAGCGGAATGCATGGCCGCGATCCTGTCACGGCGGGGGATCTGACCATGACGGAAATCGAACGCTGCCAGCGAGACCCGGAAACCCGGCTGCGACCCGCCGATCGGCGGGTCGCCTTGCCGGAGGCAAGGCAGAAAGGGGCGCGCTACACCCCGGTCGCCAAGCGCCAAGATCGCCCGGACGCCATCGCCTGGCTCCTCAAGAATTATCCGGAACTGAGCGATGGCCAAATCTGCAAACTGATCGGAACGACAAAGCCCACGATCGACAAGGTTCGCGATCGCACCCACTGGCGATCCACGGACATCAAAGCACGCAACCCTGTCGGCCTGGGGCTTTGCAGTGAGGATGACCTGCAAAGAGAAGTCGACCTGTCACGCGCAAGGGCCGGCACGGTGCATGGCGCCTGAGCGTTCCGGGCCCAGCGGCGCCCGGCATTACAACCGACCGAGCGCTTCGTCGTTGCAGGAATAGCCAAGCGCCGCCAAGCCTTCCTCCAGGAAGTCGCCGAGCAATGGGATGCTCATGAGCGCTTCTGGCCGCCGTTCGTCGGGATTGTCGCGAGCGTCGGCGAGCGCGTCCTCCCATTCCTCGACATCATAGTCTTCCTGGCCGATCCAGAGCAGTGCGAGCAGCTCGACCGACTCGTCCTCGTTCAGGCCCCGCAGAAACTCCTCGATTTCCTCGACCGTCGGATCGTCCGGATAGTCGAAAAGCACTTCCCGATCTTCGTCATCGGTAGGATTGTCGCCCGGCTCTGGAACCTCAGGATCCATCTTGGCATCGAACTCGCGCGCCTTGATGATGAGAAAGCACACCTTTTCAAGAGCTATCGTCAGCATCGGTTCCGCCCTTCTTTCAGGTTCGGCTTGCCCGACCGGGAGGAGGGGAAAATGTCTCCCCGCGATCTTTGGCCGCATCTGCCCGACGCTGCGTTCAGCAGCGTGACCCTCAAACGCAGCGGGCGCGGAACCGATGCAGTCCCGCGCCCTCTAACTCAAGAAAGCCGTCCGCACCTATTACGGTGCGCCGGTTTCCACTGGCTCCTTGCGAGCGGACGCATAGCCAATGCCTTCAAGGGCCGTCTTGATTTCGTCGAGAATTGCCGGATCGTCGATGGTCGCCGGCATCTTCCAGGGTTGATTGTCGGCGATCTTCTGCATGGTCCCACGCAGGATCTTGCCGGAGCGCGTCTTCGGCAGTCGATCGACGACCGTGGCTGTCTTGAACGCGGCCACCGGGCCGATCTGGTCGCGCACCATCTTCACCAGTTCCTTGACGATTTCGGTTTCGGACTTGGTGACGCCCTTTTTCAAAACGACAAATCCGACGGGGAGCTGTCCCTTGAACGAGTCGTAAACGCCGACAACGGCGCATTCGGCGACATCCTGGTGCTTCGCCAGGACTTCTTCCATCCCACCGGTCGAAAGCCGATGTCCGGCCACGTTAATGACATCGTCGGTGCGCGCCATGATGTAGACGTAACCGTCCTCATCCATGAAACCCGCATCCGCCGTCGTGTAGTACCCGGGGAACTCGGTGAGATAGGAATTCACGAAGCGCTCGTCGTTGTTCCACAACGTTGGCAACGCGCCCGGAGGCAGCGGCAGTTTGACGCAGATGGTGCCGCTGGTGCCGCGCGACATCTCCTTGCAGGTCTCGTCGAGGACCTGCACGTTCCAGCCAGGAACCGGCCGTGTCGGTGAGCCCGGCTTGACCGGAAGCCGCTCGAGCCCCATGCAGTTGGCGGCGATGGCCCAGCCGGTTTCCGTCTGCCACCAGTGGTCGATCACGGGCACTTTCACGGCATTCTCCGCCCAGTGCAGCGTGTCCGGATCGGTCCGCTCGCCGGCCAGGAAGAGGATGCGAAACTTCGAAAGATCGTACTTGCCCATCAGCTCGGCGTTCGGATCATCGCGCTTGATCGCCCTGAATGCTGTCGGCGCGGTGAACAGCGAAACCACCTTGTGCTGCGAGATCACGCGCCAGAACGCGCCGGCATCCGGCGTGCCGACCGGCTTGCCCTCGTAAACGATGGTCGTCGCACCGTGAAGCAGCGGCGCGTAAACGATGTAAGAGTGGCCGACCACCCAGCCAACATCCGACGCCGCCCACCACACTTCACCGGGCTCGATGTCATAGATGTTCTTCATCGTCCACTTCAGCGCGACCAGGTGCCCGCCGTTATCGCGCACCACACCCTTCGGCTGGCCGGTGGTGCCGGACGTGTAGAGGATATAGAGAGGATCGGTAGCCGCAACCGGGACGCAGTCCGCGGGTTCCGCCTTCGCAACCGCCTCGTCCCAGTCGACATCTCGTGACTGCAGCGGCCACGGCTTCTGCGGGCGTTGCTTGATGACCACGGCCGATGGCTTGTGATCCGCAAGCTCGATGGCGCCATTCAGCAGGGGTCCGTAGTCGATGACGCGACCGACCTCAATGCCGCACGACGCGGTCACGATGACTTTCGGCAGCGCGTCGTCGATGCGGACGGCGAGCTCGTTGGAAGCAAAGCCGCCGAACACGACGGAATGCACGGCGCCGATGCGGGCGCAGGCGAGCATGGCAATCGGCGCTTCCGGGATCATCGGCATATAAATGATGACCCGATCGCCTTTGCCGACGCCGAGGTTTTTGAGGACGCCGGCAAACTTGGCGACTTCGTCGCGCAGTTCGCGATAGGTATAAGTGCGAATGGTGTCGGTGACCGGGCTATCATAGATCAGCGCGGCCTGATCAGCGCGGCCCCCCTCGACGTGGCGGTCCAGCGCGTTGTAGGCCGTGTTGACGATGGCGCCTTTGAACCACCGGTAGAATGGTTTGTTGGAGTCGTCGAGAACCTTATCCCACTTCTTGATCCAATCGATTGCTCCCGCGGCCTCTCCCCAAAAGGCGTCGGGATCGTTGATCGATTTGGTGAACGCTTCCTCGTATGGTCCAGTCATGGTCCTCCCCTTATTTTAGCGAGAGTTGTCAATGGATTAGGTTCATGGCGGCAAAGCGGCCGCCTCGGTGGGAGCGGAGTGTGGTCGAATTTGCGTTGTTTTGCAAAGCCGGCATGTCGCTCGAGTTCGGATCGCCCCGGGACGGCGATCGCCAAACGCAGCATTGACGAGACCCGAATAAGACGCGGCGCCATCTTGAGTGATCAGAGCCGGCCCCGGCGCTCCCGCTAATTTCGCTCTAGTGTTGGTGACTGAGAGAGGCTATCTCGTCCTTGATCTGTAGCTTCTGCTTCTTGATTTTCGTGATCTCTGCCGCATCGGGGTTAGGCCGGCTGTTTTCCATCTCAAGCGCCTCTTCAAGCGCATGGTGTCTTGCCTTCAATGCTTCGATCCGATCCTGCAGGCTCATGGGGAATGTCCTCCCTGGTTTCACCCGACCGTAACAGAAAACAATAGGCCCCGCTGGCGTTCCCCTGCAAGAATTCTCGGCAGCGGGCAGTATGGCCGGGACCGACGATACCCGGAGGGCGAGGGACCCTTGCAAGACTGCGGTCCGGCTGCCAAGTTTCGCGGGCGTTTTCCCTCCTGACCTGTGGAGCTCCGCCGATGAGTCTCGCGTCCTTTGTCCGGCTTGCCTCGCGTGGGGTGCTGCGCGTCGAGGGGCCGGACGCGCGCAGCTTCTTGCAGGGACTGATCTCCAACGACATTGGCGCGGTCAAGCCGGATCACGCGGTCTGGGCGGCGTTCCTGACAGCGCAGGGAAAGTATCTTCACGATTTTTTTGTCTGTGAGAGCGGCGGCGCGCTGCTGCTCGAGACGGAGGCGGACCGTCTTGCCGATCTCAAGCGCCGCCTATCCCTGTACCGGCTACGCTCACGTGTTTCGATCGAGGAGGTCGGGCCGACGCTGGGCGTATGGGCTTTGATTGGTGAGGCGGCGGCGACCCAGGCCGGCCTCGCATCCGCGAGTGCAGGATCGGCCGCGCCGCTGGGGGAAGGGATCGTCATCGTCGATCCGCGCCTTGCCGCCGCGGGCTTGCGGGCCCTTCTGCCCGGCGAGACGGGGGAGGCGGCGCTTCTTGCCCTTGGCTTTGAACGTGCAGAACCGGGGGCGTATGACGCTTTGCGTATTTTTCTGGGCTTGCCCGACGGCAGCCGCGACATGCTGGTGGAAAAGTCGCTGCTGCTGGAGTGCGGCTTTGATGAACTGGGTGGCATCGACTGGAACAAGGGCTGCTTTCTGGGCCAGGAACTGACGGCGCGAACCCGCTGGCGCGGCCTAGTGAAGCGCCGGCTGCTGCCGATGCGCGTTGAAGGGGCCATCCCGCAACCCGGAACACCGATTTCCGTCGACGGCCAGAACGTCGGCGAGGTGCGGTCCGGCGCTGAAGGCTGGGCTTTGGCGTTGCTGCGGCTGAGTGCCCTTCCGGCGATCAGCAAGGCGGCCGGTGTGACGGTGGGCGAGGCCACGCTGGTGCCCCATGTGCCGGGTTGGGCTGTGCTGCCGGGCGATGCCGTTCCCGGAGAGGCCCACTCTTAGGTTCGGCAGGCTGCGAAGGCTTTGCCGGGCGCGCTGCTCACATTGCGCCAGCAACGGCGCGCTGGGCGAGCACACGGATCATCTCCGCGCGGTAGGAAGCGCTCCCGTGCATGTCGGAGATCAGCGCGTCCTCGCCGGTGACGACGTGATTGAGAGCCTCCGGCGTGAATTTTTCTTCCAGCGCCTGCTCCATGGCGGGATGCCGAAAGACGCATGGACCGGCGCCGGTAACGGCGACGCGGACGCCGGCCGGCAGACGAGCTACCAGGACGCCGACGAGAGCATAGCGGGAGGCCGGCTGCCGCAGCTTGGCGTAACCGGTCCGTTCCGGAATGGGAAATTCGACGGTGAGAACAAGTTCGCCGTGCTCAAGCAGCGTTTCGAACATGCCGACGAAAAAGGCATCGGCAGCGATGCGCCGTCGATCGGTGACGATCGTTGCGCCAAGGCCGAGTGCAGCGGCGGGATAATCGGCGGCGGGGTCGTTATTGGCGATCGAACCGCCGAGGCTGCCGCGATTGCGCACTTGGGGATCTCCGATCCGCGCGGCAAGCTTCGCCAGTGCAGGGAGAGCCTGCCGGACCTCTGCCGAGTCCTCGACCGCAGCGTGCGTCGTCATCGCGCCGACGGACACGCTGGAACCGGTGACCCGCAGGACGCACAACTCCTCGATGCCGGCAATATCGACCAGCAGGGAGGGTTGGGCGAGACGCTGCCGCAATGTCGGGATCAACGTCATGCCGCCGGCAAGATACCGGGCATCCTCCGCGGCGGAGACCGCATCGACGGCCTCGCCGACCGACTTGGCGCGCAGGTAATCGAATTCGTACACGGCCTGTGGCTCCGGTTCACGACGACGGGGTGGCGCCGGCGGCGACCGCCGCTATCGCATGAACGATGCCGACGTAGCCCGTGCATCGGCAGAGGTTGCCCTCCAGCCAGTCGCGGATCTGTTTTTCCAGGGGATTGGGAACGCGCTGCAGCAGGTCAAGGGCGCTCATGACCATGCCTGGCGTGCAGAAGCCGCATTGCAGCCCGTGATGCTCGCGAAACGCCTCTTGCAGCGGATGCAACCGGCCGTCTCGGGCGAGACCTTCGATGGTCAGGACAGCGCCGCCGGCCGCCTGCACCATGAGCAGCGTGCAGGACTTGACGCTCCGTCCGTCGAGGTGGACAACGCAGGCGCCACATTGGCTGGTGTCGCAACCGCGGTGAGTTCCGGTCAGGCCGCGATCGTCGCGAAGCCAGTCAACCAGCAGAGTCCGGGTCTCGACCTCGGTCCTCACCGGCTGCCCGTTTACCGTCAATTCGACCGGGATCATGCTTCTTCCTCCTCAGGAGCCGTGCCAGCGTTCTATGGCTTGGCGAATGCCAACAGCATGAGCAACACCAGAGCGATCAGGAGCGGCACCCACACCACCGGTTTCAGGCCGGTTCGTCCCGGTTCCGGCAAGATATCGGTCTCCTGCGTCGCAACGGGGGGAGGCGGAGCCATCTGGCTTGCGAAGCGCTCGAAGAAGTCCTCGGCAAGCTTCGCTGCGGCTGCGTCGATCAATCGGGAGCCGAGTTGCGCCAGCTTGCCGCCGACCGTGGCGTTCACGTTATACTTCAGGATTGTTCCTTCGCCGTCGGGCTGCAGCCGGATGACGGCGCTGCCGGAGGCAAATCCGGCTGCGGCCCCTTTTCCCTCGCCGCTGAGACGGCAGCCGTTTGGCGGATCGCGCTCGCTGAGCTTCAATCGTCCTTTGAAGACCGTGTCGATCGGCCCGATCCGGGTCCGCACCTGTGCATCGATCGTGTCGTCGTCGAGCCACTTCAGCGCATTGCATCCCGGTATGCTGCGCTTCAACACCCCGATGTCGTTCAGAGCGGCCCATACCCTTTCGCGCGGGGCCTCAAGCCGCCGTTCCGCCGACATCCGCATGAGCGCGCCCCATTTTCCTCCGGATCGCCGGGCGACATTGCCTGTGAGATATTAGGCATTTCAGCCGGACAGCGACAAGTCAGCTTAACGGAGCGGATGCCGGCGGCGCGCATCCGCTAGCCGGGTCCCGCGTTGCTGGCCGAAAGCGTCTCGGAAAGATCGAATTTATCGATCATATGATCCATAATTTCTCGCGTGCGTCGATCGATCAAATCCCCTACATCTCGGTTGCCGCGGATGCTTCCGCCCAAAGAAAATGGAGATTGAGAAATGTTGACCATCGGTGACTCTTTTCCAGCCTTTGACTTGAAGGCCGTTGTTTCCACAGAACCGAAGACCGCATTCACACAGATCAACGAGACAACCGATTCAGGAAAGTGGAAAATCGTGTTCTTCTGGCCGAAGGACTTCACCTTCGTTTGCCCCACGGAAATCGCTGCTTTCGGTAAAATGAACGAGGACTTCAATGACCGGGATGCAGTGGTTTATGGGGTTTCGACCGACAGCGAGTTTGTTCACCTGGCGTGGCGCCAGCATCATGATGACCTGCGCGAACTGCCGTTCCCGATGCTGGCCGATATCAAGCGCGAGTTGAGCTCGGCGCTGGGCATCCTCGACAAGCAGGAAGGCGTGTGCCTGCGGGCGACCTTCATCGTCGACCCGGAGGGTGTTATCCGCTTCGTGTCCGTCAATGACCTCAGCGTCGGCCGCAACCCGCAGGAAGTTCTGCGTGTTCTCGACGCCCTGCAGACCGACGAATTGTGCCCCTGCAACTGGCAGAAGGGCGAGGACGTCCTCAAGGCTGCGTGAGCTGCCCATTGACCTGGATGCCGGTGCCTGCACCGGCATCCGCTACAGACGAAGCTTTACAGTGAAAGAAAAAACTTATGTCAATTGAAACCCTGAAAACGGCGCTGCCCGAGTACGCCAAAGATCTCAAGCTCAATTTGTCCAGCCTCGCCGCCGAGCCGTCGCTTACCGAGCAGCAGCGGGCGGGAACATTTGTTGCTTCGGCACTGGCCTCGCGCAGTGGTACGGTTATCGAAGCGATCACCGCAGAGTTCGGGCCCAAGCTTTCGAGCGCGGCATTTAACGCGGCGAAAGCTGCGGCCTCGATCATGGCGATGAACAACATATATTACAGGTTCGTACACTTGGTGTCGGCAGCCGATTACAAAACCCTGCCGGCAAAGCTGCGGATGAATGTGATCGGAAAGCCGGGCGTCGAGAAGGTAGACTTCGAGCTGTGGTCGTTAGCGGTTTCCGCCATCAACGGCTGTGGAATGTGTGTCGATGCACACGAACGGGAACTCCGCAAGGCGGGGATGGGAGTTGAGGCGGTTCAGGCGGCGGTTCGTATCGCGGCCGTGGTGCATGCCGTGGCTGCCACCCTCGATGGCGAGGCTGCGCTGTCGACGGGCATACCCGCCGCAGCCTGATGGCTTGCCGCCCGACCGCGGGCGGTCGCACAAGGGAAGCGAGTAGGATGAAGCTGCAGGGCAATACCATCGTCTGGATCCTGATCGGCATCGTGCTTATCGGCCTGTTCACTCAGGCCCGGCCGCAGTCCGATCGCACCCCCGACTCGCAGATGGCCTTTTCCGACTTCCTTGCCAGTGTGGACCAGGGACAGATCAAGTCCGTCAACATTCGCGGTCAGGAAGTGATTGGTACGACGCAGGACGGACGCTCCTTCCGCACCTATCTGCCGGACGGAGCCGACGTCGTGACGCCGCTGACAGCGAAGGGTGTTCGGGTGCAGGCATCGACGCCGCCACAGCCAAGCTTCCTGATGTCGCTGTTGATTTCTTCGTTCCCGGTCCTGCTGCTGATCGGTGTTTGGATTTACTTCATGCGCCGCATGCAGGGCGGGCCCGGCGGTGTGATGGGATTCGGGAAGAGCCGCGCCCGGCTCATGCAGCAGGATCAGCGGCGGGTCACCTTCGCCGACGTGGCGGGCATCGACGAGGCGAAGCAGGAACTCGAGGAGATCGTCGATTTCCTCAAGGATCCGCAGAAATTCCAGCGGCTGGGCGGCAAGATCCCGAAAGGCTGCCTGCTGGTTGGCCCGCCGGGGACCGGCAAGACCCTGCTGGCCCGGGCCATCGCCGGCGAAGCCAACGTCCCCTTCTTCACCATTTCCGGCTCGGACTTCGTGGAAATGTTCGTTGGCGTCGGCGCGTCGCGGGTGCGCGACATGTTCGAACAGGCGAAGCGAAACGCGCCTTGCATCGTCTTCATCGACGAAATCGACGCGGTTGGCCGACACCGCGGCACCGGGCTCGGCGGCGGCCACGACGAGCGGGAGCAGACGCTCAACCAGCTGCTCGTGGAAATGGATGGCTTCGAGGCGAACGAGGGGGTCATCCTGATCGCAGCTACCAACCGCCCCGACGTTCTCGACCCGGCGCTGCTGCGCCCCGGCCGCTTCGACCGGCAGGTGGTGGTGCCGAACCCCGACATTCTCGGCCGCGAGCAGATCCTGAAGGTGCACATGCGCAAGGTGCCGGCGGCGCCGAACGCCGATGCCCGGGTGATCGCGCGGGGCACGCCCGGCTTCTCCGGTGCTGATCTCGCCAATCTGGTGAATGAGGCCGCGCTGCTGGCGGCGCGCGCCAACCGGAAGCTCGTCACCATGGCCGACTTCGAGTCCGCGAAGGACAAGGTGCTGATGGGAGCCGAGCGCCGCTCGATGGTGATGACCGAGCACGAGAAGGAACTTACCGCCTATCACGAGGCCGGGCACGCGCTGGTCGGTCTAGCGGTAAAGGGCAATGACCCCCTGCACAAGGTGACCATTATTCCCCGCGGCCGTGCCCTCGGCGTGACGATGAATCTGCCCGAACGCGACCGCTATACCTTCCGCAAGAACGAGATCGAAGCCAGGCTGGCGATGATGTTCGGCGGACGGGTCGCCGAGCAGCTGGTGTTTGGCCTGGAAAACGTCACCACCGGTGCGGCCAACGACATCCAGCAAGCGACCGATATGGCCCGCCGCATGGTCACGGAGTGGGGTATGAGCGAGGCGCTCGGCCGCCTGCGCTACAGCGACAACGAGGAGGAGATCTTCCTCGGCCGGTCGATCACCCGCACCCGCAACGTCTCCGAGGATACCTCGCGGCTGATCGACGGCGAGGTGCGCCGGATCATTGAGACGGCGGAGGCGACGGCGCGCTCGGTGCTGACCGAGCGCCTCGATGACTTGCGGGAGCTTGCCCGCGCGCTGTTGGAATACGAGACGCTGTCCGGCGAGGAGGCCACACGCATCCTGCGCGGCGAGCCGCTGGATCGCAGCGAGCCTCCGGCCGACTCCGAGGAACAATCGCAAGGCCGCCGGGGCTCGGTGCCGACCGGTGGCATCAAGCGACCGGGACCCAGCTCCTCAGGCGGAAGTATGCCTGGCCTGCAGCCGCAAGGCTGAGGCGAAGCGACTGGCGGTAGCGGGGTTCGGGTTACGATGCCGGGTTCGCCAGCCGGGGGCTTGGATTGATTTGGATCGTCGACCCGGCGCCGACTGCCCGGTCCGCTCAGCAGATGCGGGGGAGTTGTTCTCCTGACAGCCAGTCGACGAGGCGGTTGCCGCCGAGGGTGGTCTGCATCTGCACGAAATTGTCGGCGTCTTCAATCACTTCGCCGATGATCGCGGCGTCGCAGCCCAAGGGATGCGCGCGCATGACCGACAGCAAGCGCGGGGCGTCCCCGGCGGCGCAGAAGGCACACAGCTTGCCCTCGTTGGCGACGTAGAGCGGATCGAGGCCGAGCAGCTCGCAGGCGCCGCGCACGGCGGGCGCGACCGGAATCGCATCTTCCTGGACGACGATGCCGACGCGCGATTCCGCCGCGATCTCGTTGAGCAGGGCGGCGAGCCCGCCGCGGGTGGGATCGCGCATCGCACGGATGCCGGGCACGGCCCGGACCATCTCGGCGACGAGGCCGTGCAGCGCCGCCGAGTCGGAGACGATTTCGGTCTCGAAAGCGAGGCTTTCGCGCTTGGACAGCACCGCGGTTCCATGGTCACCGATGCTGCCGCTCAGCAGCACCGCGTCGCCCGGCCGCGCCCGGTCTGCGGCGATCTCCACCCCCTCCGGTACGACGCCAACGCCCGTCGTGGTGATGAAAACGCCGTCGCCCTTGCCGCGTTCGACCACCTTGGTGTCGCCGGTGACGACCGGCACGCCGGCGTCCTTCGCCGCGCGGCCCATCGAAACCACGATCCGCCGCAGGTCGGCCAGCGGAAAGCCTTCTTCCAGGATCATCCCGCAGGCGAGGTAGAGCGGCCGCGCGCCGGCCATCGCCACATCGTTGATGGTGCCATGTACGGCGAGCGAGCCGATGTCGCCGCCGGGGAAGAACAGCGGCGAGATGACGAAGCCGTCGGTCGTCATCACCATCCGCCCGGCCTCCACGGGAAAGCAGGCTTGGTCGTTGCGCCGCGAGAGCATCGGATTGTCGAATTGCGCCTCGAACAACTCCTCGATGAGCTGCGCCATTGCCCGGCCGCCGGATCCGTGGCCGAGGTCGATCCGCCCCTGGCGGAGGTCGAGCGGGCGGGGATAACGGCGCTTGATCTGGTTCATCGGCCAGCCCCTCGTCAGACGGCAGCGAGCCGGCGCTCGCGCGTCCGGCCGTAGGTGTACCACGCGGCGCACGCTCCCTCCGAGGAGACCATGCAGGATCCGATGGGGTTTTCCGGCGTGCAGACCGTGGCAAACAGCTTGCAGTCGGACGGCTGTTTCAGCCCGCGCAGAATATCGGGACACTCGCACGCCCTGTTGTCGTCCACATGCTCGTGACGCAGTGCGAACCGCCGCTCGGCGTCAAAGAACGTGTAGTCATCGCGCAGCTTCAGGGCGCTCAGCGGAAGCTCGCCAAGTCCGCGCCACTCGAAGGTTTCGCGGAGGTCGAACACCTCGGCCATCAGGGTCTGGGCCTTGAGGTTGCCGTCGCGGCTGACGACGCGGGTGTATTCGTTTTCCACGCAGGCGCGGCCGTCGTTGACCTGGCGGATCAGCATCAGGATCGACTGCATGACATCGAGCGGCTCGAAACCGGCGATAACCACCGGCCGTTGATGACGCTCGGCGAACGGCTCGAAAGCCCGGCTGCCGATCACCGCGCTCACATGGGCCGGACCGATGAAGCCGTCGAGCGGCACCGCGCCGGTGCGATGCTCCTCGATCGCCAGCAGACCCATGATCGCGGGCGGGGTGAGCACGTGATTGCAGTGGACACTGAAATTCTTGAGGCCGAGCGCCTTGGCCTGGCGCAGGGCGACCGCCGTCGGCGGCGTCGTGGTCTCGAAGCCGATCGCGAAGAACACGACCTCGCGGTCGGGGTTGGCCTGCGCGATCTTCAGCGCATCGAGGCAGGACCAGACCATACGGATCTCGGCGCCGGCAGCCTTTGCCTTGAGGAGGGTGCGGCGGTCCGGCCCGGGGACGCGAAGCATGTCGCCGTACGTGCACAGGATGACGCCGTGCTCGGAGGCCAACTGAAGTGCGTGGGCGACGCGGGGGATCGGCAACACGCACACCGGACAGCCGGGCCCGTGGACCAGCCGGACGTGACCGGGAAGCAGGTCCTGTACGCCGTAGCGGAAGATCGCATGCGTGTGGCCGCCGCAAAACTCCATCAACTGGTATGATCGGCTGGGATCCGCGGCGGCGGCGATGCCAGAGGCTAGCCTGTCGGCGAGTTCTCTGTCACGGAACTCGTCGACAAAGCGGACGCTCATGGCTGCGTCTCCGACGGCTCATCCGCTTCCAGAACACCCGCTTCCGCGAACAGCGCCAGGGTTGCCTCGGCTTCATCGGGTTCCAGCTTCGCCAACGCGAATCCGACGTGAACGATGACGTAGTCGCCCACGCTGATATCGTCGACCAGGCTCAGATTGAGATCCTTGACGATGCCCCCCACCTCCGCTTTGGCGAGCCCTCCGGGAAGCAGTTCGGTGATCCGGGCCGGCACCGCGAGACACATCGCCGCTATCCCCTTGCCATTGCCACGGCCCACGCTTGACCGAGGCTGACGGCGCTGTCGCCAGGCTTCAGCCGGATGGCCTGCAGGGGCTCGATGTCCCGGCGACTGAGCTCCTCGCTCAGTGCCTCGACGAGCACGCTGTTGAGAAAGCAGCCTCCGGACAGCGCAACCCGGCGGATGCCGCTCGCCTCCGCCGCTTCCGCCACCCAGTCGGCCATGGCAGCCGCCAGCGTTCCGTGGAACAGCTCGGCACCGTCCTCCGGGTCGAGCCCGCTCAGGGCATCCAGCAACGGCAGCAGGTCAAGCACCCCGGCCTCCAGGCGCCACCCGCCGGCATGGACGCGCGGGCGACGCACCATGCGTTCGAGCGCCATCGGTGCTTCGCCCTCGAACTTTGCGACCGGGATCACGTTGAGCAGGCCGCAGGCGGCGTCAAAGAGTCGCCCGCAGCTCGACGTCGGCGGGCAGTTGACGTTCTGTCGGAGCATCCGCGCAATGATGTCGGCGCCGTGCATTCCGGGCCAGCGCGAGGCGATCTCTTGGCCACGCCCGAGCGCGTGAAGTGCCGCTGCTGCCATCCGCCAGGGTTCGCGCGCCGCTCGGTCGCCGCCTGGCTGAGCGAGCGGCGCAAGCCAGCCGAGCCGCGTGAATCCATCGGGAAGAACTTGCAGCAGCTCGCCGCCCCAGGATTGCTTGTCCGGGCCCAGGCCGAAGCCATCCAGGGCAAGCCCCAGCGTCGGCTCCTCGCTGCCATGCTCGGCCATGACGGCGGCGACATGCGCATGATGATGCTGCACCGGGATTGCCTCAAGGCCCATGCCGGCCGCGAAAGCTTCAGCCCAGCGCGTGCTGTAGAAGTCCGGGTGCAGGTCATGCGCCAGGGCTACCGGCAGGTCTCCCGCCACCGCCAGGAGGTCCTTGGCGCGTCCCTCGAACGCGCGAACGGAGTCAACGGTTTCCAGATTGCCGACGTCCGCCGAGAGCAGTGCCTCGCGGCCGTGAACGAGGCAGAGGGTGTTCTTTAAAAAGGCGCCGACCCCGAGGATCGGCGGCGCGGTGCGGGGCAGCGGCACGACGGCGGCGACGCCTGGTGTGTCACGGAATGCGGACATTGCGCTCAACGGCTGCTTTCCGCCACGCGGTGCGCCCTGGCCCGGATGGCGCTGCGGCGGCGCTCCATCCAGTCGTACCAGAGGCGCAGTCCCTCGCCGCTGCTGGCGGAAACGGGCAGGATCTCGATCTGCGGATTCACTCTGCGGGCGAACGACGAGCAGCGCTCCTCGTCGAAGGGCACGTACGGCAACAGGTCGATCTTGGTGATTAACAGCAGATCGGCGACGGCAAACATATTGGCGTATTTCAGGGGTTTGTCGTCTCCCTCGGTCACCGACAGCAAGACGACGCGCGCCGCCTCGCCGAGATCGAAGGCGGCTGGACAGACGAGGTTGCCGACGTTCTCGATGAACACGAAGCTTCCCATGCGCGGCGCCAGTTCGGGGAGCGCGCGGGCGACCATCCGGGCATCAAGGTGGCACCCCTTTCCGGTGTTGATCTGAACCGCCCTGGCACCGCTCGCTCGAATGCGGTCGGCGTCCACGCGGGTGTCCTGGTCACCTTCGATCACGCTGATCTGGGTACGCCCCCGCAAATCCTCGATCGTCCGTGCCAGCAGTGTGGTCTTCCCTGATCCCGGTGCCGACATCAGATTGACGGCGAGGACGTCCAACTCGGTGAAAGCGAGCCGATTGCTCGCCGCCAGCCTGTTGTTTTCAGAAAGAATGTCCTGCTCGACCGCAATCAGCCGTGCGCTGCCCGAAGCCCTGGTTTCGGCATTCAGAGGGCGTTGATCCGTGTGGACGGCCTGAGCGTTGGAAAGACCGGGCGCGCGTGCCTGTCTGTGTTGATCCCTGACGACGTGATCGTGCATATGGTGATGGTGGCTATGGTCCTGATGGCGGTGGTGATGGTGGTGGCCAGGGTGATGAGCGTGCTGCCCATCCTTCGAATGCCTTTCATCGGCTGCATCCAGCGCGCCATCGTCGGGCGAAGCACCGCAACCGCAGACGGTACACATTAGGTAACCTCCAGTTCCTTGATGCGCATTTCCTCTCCCTGGACGATGCGCAGGCGATGACTGCCGCAGCTCCCGCAAGCATCGTGCCGCTCTTCCAGCACCATCAGATTGCCGCAGTCGAGACACCAAGCCTCACCCGGGAGCCGAATGAGCTCCAGCCGTGCACCGTCCGCGAGGGTGCCTCGGGTCAGGGCGGAAAAGCAGAAATCGATGGCCTCAGCGGAGACACAGGACAGCGCGCCGATTTCCAACCGGACGGCCGAAACATGCTCGAATCCGTGCACGCGAGCATGCTCCCGCAAGCTCTCGACGACGCTCTGGCAGAGCGCCATTTCGTGCATTTCGACCTCCCCGAGGACGCCGCTGCGTCCATGACCCAGCTCTTACGGCCGTTTATCGATCCAACGCTGTCGATCCAACACCACTCTATTCCGATTGCCGGGGAGGGGTCTTCTGTTTTTTGCGCCGCCCCTCAGTTCGGCCGCGCGCCCTTGTGCTCCAGCATCACCGCCGCGAACGGCGGCAGGACGACGGTGAGCGAATACGGCCGGCCGTGCATTTCCTGTTCAAAGGCCTCCAACCCACCGGCATTGCCCACGTTGCTGCCGCAATAGAGTCCGGCGTCGGTGTTGAGGCGTTCCTGCCAAAACCCTCCCACCGGAACGCCAAGACGATATTGCGGACGCACCACCGGGGTGAAATTGCAGACGAAGGCGATGTTGCTTTTGCCGTCCTTGCTCTTGCGCAGGAAGCTGACGACGCTCTGGTCGGAGTCGTTGCAGTCGATCCACTCGAACCCCTCCGGCTCGCAATCCTGCTCATACAAGGCGGGTGTGGTCCGATAGAGGGCGTTGAGATCGCGCACCAACTGCTGCACGCCCTGGTGCATCGGATCTTCGAGCAGATGCCAGTCCAGGCTGATGTCCGAATTCCATTCTCGATCCTGGGCGAACTCTGCCCCCATGAACAGCAGCTTCTTGCCCGGATGGGCGAACATCAGGGCGTAGCAGGTCCGCAGATTGGCGAAGCGCTGCCAGCGGTCGCCGGGCATCTTGCGCAGAATCGATCCCCGACCGATGGAAACTTCCTCGTGCGAGATCGGTAGCACGAAGTTTTCGTGGAAGGCGCTGCCCGGTCCTCTCAGCAGCTCGTCGTGGTAGTACTTGCGATGGATTGGATTCCGGGAAAGGTAGCGGAGCGTGTCGCGAACCCACGCGGTGTTCCAGCGGAAGCCGAAGCCCAGGCCGCCCACGAACGTGGGATGTGAAACCCGCTGCCAGGCCGAATTTTCCTGAGCGACCGTGAAAACCCCGGGATGCTCGGCGTAAACGTGCTCGTTCATGCGGCGCAAGAATTCCACCACTTCCAGGTTCTCGTGTCCGCCGTACTGGTTAGGGGTCCATTCTCCCCGTGACCGGCCATAATCCAGGTAGAGCATTGTCTCGACCGCCGGGACGCGGATGCCGTCGAGATGATACTGGTCCAGCCAGAACATGGCATTGGCGATCAGGTAGTTGAGCACCTGCCGGCGGCCGAAGTCATAGCAAAGGCCATTGCCCCGCACCTCATGCCGGCGGTTGGGGTCGGCATTCTCATAGAGGTGGCTCCCGTCGAACAGGGCGAGCCCGTGCGGGTCTGCCGAAAAGCAGTTGGGCACCCAGTCAGCGAGGACGCCGATTTCAGCCTGATGGCAGCGATCGATCAGCAGGCGGAACTGCTCGGGCGTTCCCCAGCGGCTGGAGGTTGCGTAGGGAGCAAGCGGGCGATAGCCGACCGACGTCTCGCTTTCCTGTTCCATGGTCGGCATGAGCTGGACATGAGTGAACCCCAGGTCGCGCACATATCCGATCAATTGATCGGCAATCTCCTGGAAATTCAGCGAGCGATGGCCGTCCTCCGGTTTACGTCGCCAGGAGCCCAGGTGGATCTCGTAGATGCTGACGGGGCGCTCGCGCGCAACAAAACCGCCGCGGCGCGCCATCCAGGCCGCATCGCCCCAGCGGTAGGTTCCGAGATCATAGACCACGGATGCTGCGCCAGGGCGTGGTTCGGTCTTAAAAGCGAGGGGGTCGGACTTGCTTGGGAGCAATGCGCCTTCCGAAGATTTGATCTCAAACTTATAAAGCGCACCTTCCTTGACCCCCGGGAGAAAGATTTCCCAGACGCCGCACTCGTGCCGCCGCCGCATCGCGTGGCGCCGGCCGTCCCAATCGTTGAAGTCACCAACCACGGCGACGCGGCTGGCGTGGGGCGCCCAAACGGCGAAGGCCACGCCGCCAACGCCGCGGACCGTCGTGGGATGCGCGCCCAGCTTCGCCCAGAGGCGCAAGTGGCTGCCTTCCGTTAGCAGATGCACGTCGGAATCGGCAAGGACAGGCGGGAAGCTATACGGATCCTCGACCTCAATCTCGCCGTGGTCGGTGCCGAGGCGCAGGCGATAGGGGAACCACGTGATCCGACCCTGCACGGCGCTCGCCCAGAACCCTTCGTCACGGATGCGTTCCAGTCGGGCAACGGCCTCGCCGGTGGTGGCGTCGATCACTTCCCCGCCCCTTGCCCAGGGCAAAAACGCCCGGACGATCATCGGGCCTTCGTACCAAGCCGGGTGCATCCCGAGAAAGGCGAACGGATCGCCGTGGGCGGCTGAAAGAACCGCGTTGACCTCCTGATCAGGCGCCAGTTTGTCCACGGGCACGTAGACCGGCTTCGGCGGCTCGGCCGGCTTGGCGACAGGCGGCTGTTCTGCCGTGTCAGCGCCCCTGCCGGCGGGAGGTGCCTTCGCCGACGGTTCAGCGACTGCTGCGGCACGCTTTGCTGGAGCGGGCGTGCCGGCTGGGCCGGGGGGCTGCACCGTGGGCTTAGCCGGGGTCGAAGCCGTTGTCGCGGGAGTGACGCCAGAACCGCTCCCGGCCGCCTTGTCGGCTGTGTCGGGCGCGGAAAGACTCGGCGCAACCGGTGCCGGTGCCGTTTTGGGGGACGGCGCCGCGCGCTTGGCCGGCTCCGCCTTCGGCGCCACCGCTGCGATCGGCTCCGTCCTGGTCCGTTCAACCGGTTGGACTGCCGATGGTGCGGCCGGAGGGACTGCCGGTGGTGCAGTCTTCGCAACAGTCGGTTTATCCGCCACAGACTGCGCGGTTTCGCTCTTCGAAGCCGGAGATTTTGGAGCCGCCGCCGGTTCGGCGGGGCGGGTGGACGTCGTCGCCTTGTCGGTCGTGGGACGCGCGCCACGGCCGCCGGCGGGGGTCGAAGCCGTTGTCGCGGGAGTGACGCCGGAACCGCTCCCGGCCGCCTTGGCGGCTGTGGCGGGCGCGGAAAGACCGGGCGCAGCCGGTGCCGGTGTCGCTTTGGGGGGCTGCGCCGCGCTCTTGGCCCGCTCCGCCTTCGGTGACGTTGCCGCGACCGGCTCCGTTCCCGCCCGTTCAACCGGTGGGACTGCCGGCGGTGCAGTCTTCGCAACACTCGGCTTATCCGCCGCAGACCGCGCGGCTTCGCTCTTCGTATCCGGAGATTTTGGTGCTGCCGCCGGCTCGGCGGGGCGGGCGGACGTCACTGGCTTATCGGTCGTAGGCCGCTCGCCACGGCCGCCGCCGGGGGTCGTCTCGTTGGCGCTCATTGGCACGATTCCTTCTCGTACGGACGCCCGCCGCTGGCCGCAAACGCCGACCGGAGCAGAGGCGCGCCGTCAATGCTGGCGACGTTCCCGGGCGCGCGGCAGAAAATATCAGCAGCGAGTGCGACAGATCGGCTCGCGCGGGGTGGCGAAAAAGTTCGGCGCGAGTTTTAGCTCTTCGGGGAGGGCCTGTGAAGTCTGTCGCGTTTATGGCGATTATCGGCGTGCTCCGGCCGGCGAAATCCGGAGCACGCCGAGAGCTTGCGCGACAGGCGCGCGGCCCATGTGGCGGGAATCGGCCGAGGCAGGGAGTCGGCGGCCGGTCGCGGACGACGGGACGGCTCTCAGTCCTCTCTCTCGGAGATCTTCTCGGAAGCGGTCCGATTCTCGATGTCAGCCAGATTGTCGGCGAGCATCGGAACGACTTCGGCGAGAAGCCAGAAAGAGAGAATGGCAACGTTGAGATAGGCAAGCATGAAAGGCCCCCGAGGCTGGACGGTTGCTGTGGTAGAAAAAGCACCCGTTCGAGTCCTTGGAAGATGCGCCCTTTATTCTTTGCAAAAGGTTAGTGCCGCGCTGCGAATGAGGGCGGCCTGGCTTTCGTCAACTGCCGAATATGGCGCGGGGCCGGCTGCTAGGGCTGACGACCCGTGGTGCCGTCATAACTGATCTGAAAATTCCGCGCGCCACGCGGAGCGCGACCTTGGGTACGATCCGGCATAAGACAAAAGAGGAAGAATGAGATGATTGAGTTTCGTAACCCGAGCCTCGATGAATTGGAGCAGCTCGTGCACGTCGCTCATGAGATGCGGAGCGCTTTTCTGAAGTCGCTCTGCGCGAGGCTTTGGGCCCGGCTTACCGGCCGCTCACGGGCTCCCGTAACACCGACTTATGCCTGACCAGGACGTGACCTGATACGCCCGGTCGCGCCTGCCGAACCTTGGCGTGCCCTCACGGTCAGGAATTACTGGACGGAGCAACACGGAAGGTCAGGTGCTTGGCCGGGGCTTTTGGGCGGTTGAGATGGGCGTGAAAAGGCCGCCAGCCCCAAACCGTCAGGCCTGTTTGGCTTCGACAATGCCGCGGCGGATGGCGCGGGTGCGGGCGAAGCGGTCCTGAAGGACATCGCCCTCGCCCCAGCGAATAGCGCGCTGGAGGGCCGTCAGGTCTTCGGTGAACCGCGCCAGCATCTCAAGCACGGCATCGCGGTTGTTGAGAAAAACGTCGCGCCACATCACCGGATCGGAGGCGGCAATGCGGGTGAAATCGCGAAAACCGCCGGCCGAATACTTGATCACCTCCGATCGCGCCTCCTCGGCGAGGTCGGTGGCAGTGCCGACGATCGTGTACGCGATCAGATGCGGCAGGTGCGAGGTGATTGCCAGAACCCGGTCGTGGTGCTCCGCCGACATCATCTCTACGGTCATTCCGGCGAGGCGCCATAGCCCAGTCACTCGCTCGATCGCGGTCGCATCGGTTCCAGGCGGCGGCGTCAGCAGGCAAAACCGTCCCTCGAACAGCTCGGCGAAACCCGCCTCCGGCCCCGAGTGCTCGGTGCCGGCAATAGGATGACCGGGAACGAAGTGCACCCCCGGCGGCAAATGCGGAACCACGTCGGCAATGGTGCAGACCTTGGCGGAGCCCACATCCGTTACGATGGCACCTGATCGCAGACCCGGCGCGATGGCGCGGGCAATCTCGGCGTAGCTGCCCAGCGGCGTACACAGGACGACGAGGTCGGCGCCCTCGATGCAGGCGCGCGGATCGGTCGTGGTGCTGTCGGCGATTCCAAGCGCTCGAGCCGTATCCAAGGTCTCGTGCGTGCGCGCACACACCGCGATGTGCGGCGCGATCCCCTCGCGCCGAATGACCCGAGCCAGCGACGATCCGATTAGACCGATCCCGATCAGCGCTATGCGATCGAAGCGCAGGGTCGACGAAGGGTCACTGGTCATCCGGCAGCCTCGGCGGCAGCTTGTTCATGGGCGATGAATTCGGCGAGAACCGAGACGAAGCCGCGCATCTCCGCCTCCAGTCCGATCGTGACGCGCAACCGGTCGGCCAGCCCGTAGGACGCGACCCGCCGGGCGATATAGCCCCGCGATTTCAGCCATGCGTCGGCCGCTTCGGCGTTTCGCCCCGGCTGTTCCGGGAAGCGGATCAACAGGAAGTTGCCCTGGCTTTCCGGCACCTCCAGGCCCATCCCCGCGATCACGTCGCGCGCCCACGTCCGCCAGTGACGATTGTGTCGTTGCGCCTCTTCGATGAAGGTGCGATCGGCGAGTGCCGCTATACCTGCTGCCTGGGCCGGCGCCGAGACATTGAACGGCATGCGCAGCCGGTTCAGCACATCCGCGACCGCCTCCGGGCAGTACGCCCAGCCGAGCCGGGCGCCGGCGAGGCCGAAGATTTTCGAGAACGTCCGGGTGACAACAACCGAACCGAACGCATCCACGAGTTCGAATCCGGGGCTGTAGTCACCGGCATCCACATATTCGGCATAGGCGGCATCGATCACCAGCAACACGTCACTTGGCAACTCCTCGCGGAGCCGCCGCATCTCATGAGCCGGAAGGTACGTGCCGGTGGGATTGTTGGGATTGGCGAGAAAGACGATCCGTGTGGTGGCGGTGACGGCGGCGAGCAGCGCGTCCACGTCGGCGCACAGGTCCCGTTCAGCCACCGCCAGAGGCACCGCGCCGACGGCGCGCGTCGCGATCGGGTAGATCAGAAAGCCGTGTTCGGAATAGAGCGTGGTCTCCCCCGGACCGACATAGCCGCGCGCCAGCAGGCCCAGCAGTTCGTCCGAGCCGGCGCCGCAGACGATGCGGTCGGGGTCGAGGTCGAAATGCTGGCCCAACGCCCGCCGCAATGCCACGCATCCGCCGTCCGGATAGCGGTGCAGGCTGGCGGCGGCGTCGCGAAGGGCTGCCAGAGCCAGCGGACTCGGACCGAGCGCACTCTCGTTCGAGGCCAGTTTGACGACCCGGTTCAGGCCAGCCACGCTTGACTCGCCGCCGACGTAAGGCGCGATATCCAGGATTCCGGGGCGGGGCGGAGGCAGACTCATCCGGCGGCTGCCTGTTCGCCGGTGGTCTGGCTTTGCGCCGACGACCGTCCCAGGGTCTCCTCCGACAGCGGGCGAGCATAAGCCCCGAGCAGTAGAATCCGGTCGATGGTCTCGCCGACCTCGTGGCGCAATCGGGCAAGCCGCGGGTCGTCGGCGGCAAGATAGCCGTCAACCTCGACGAGATAATGCCAGATTTCGGGCGAGGTATTCCCACGCGACGCGATCAGCAGACTGGTCTCGAAGCCCGCCGCTCGCAGGGCATCGCCGACCTGGGCCAAGCCCAGCCGCTTCGCAACGTCGATGACGAAAAACGACCGGTCGCGGCCCGTCGGCACGACGGTGATGGGACAGATGACCAGCGCCTCCAGGCCCACCGCATACGCGTTGCCAATGCCGGCGAACGGCAGCCGCGCGATGATCTTCGGCGTTTCCGCCTGGGTGGAGAGGATATGGGGCCACCAGGGATTGGCATCATCGCCGCGGGGCATGGGCAGCACACCCACGATGGCATCCTGCCGGTGCACCGCCTCGATGACCGAACGGGCCGAAGCGTGCCTCGCGATCGGCGTGCAGGGGCCGAAGTGGTCGCGGGCAATATCCCAATAGCCGGGGTCGCGCTCCGGCATATGGACGGCCACGGAAAACGGTCCTTCGAACGAGAGGGTCGCACAAATCAGAATCCGCCAGATCGCGACCAGATCAGGCTTCGGAAACGCACCGCGGTGGCGTTCGATCAGGCGATAGACGATGTCGGCTTCACGAGACGGCTGAATCTTGACGCGCCAGCCGCTCTTGATCGAGCGCACTTCCTCCACCAGTTCGGTTCTGCGGATCAGCAGATCGTGGATGCGGTCGTCGATCGCGTCAATATCGTTGCGCACGTCGACAAGGGTTCGTTCCCTGCTCATCCTGGCTTCCGAAACGCCGTTTTTGCTGGAATTGCCGTCCCTATCGACGTCAGCTCTCTCATAATGGTACGGTCTGTCGAAAGCAAAGAAAACGTTGCTTGCCGGCAGCTGTCTCTTCGCACCAGGGTCAAGGGTGTTTCGCGGGTATCGATGAACAGTTCAGCCGGTTTGCGACAACCCGGGTATGGCCGGCCGTTCAGGCTGCCAGGCCACCGCGCCCTTCTTGGCAAGGACAAGCCGCTGCGGCTCGAGTCCGGTGCCGAACTCGCCTCGTTCCCCGTTGCCTGGCAAACCTACGGGACACTGAATGCCGACCGCTCCAACGCGGTACTGATCTGCCATGCCCTGACGGGCGATCAGTTCGTGGCCGATCAGCATCCGGTCACCGGCCGGCCGGGCTGGTGGAGCGCGATCGTGGGGCCCGGCAAGCTCATCGATACCGATCGCTTGTTCGTGCTGTGCGTGAACGTCCTGGGGGGCTGCATGGGGTCCGCAGGCCCCAGCGAGATCAACCCGGCTACTCTCGAGCCGTGGGGGCTGGCCTTCCCGGTCGTGACCATTGCCGACATGGTGCGGGCCCAGGCAATGCTGCTCGACCACCTCGGCATCGAGCGTCTGTTCGCCGTGATCGGCGGCTCCATGGGAGGAATGCAGGCGCTGGAATGGGCGTCGCTGTTTCCGGAACGGGTTTTCGCCGCCATCCCGATTGCCACCGCGGCGCATCATTCGGCGCAAAATATCGCCTTTCATGAGGTTGGCCGCCAAGCCGTCATGGCGGATCCGGAGTGGCATGAAGGGGAATATTGGCGTCACGGAAAAAAGCCGGTCGCCGGCCTCGCTGTCGCCCGCATGGCAGCGCACATCACCTACCTGTCCGAAGCAAAGCTTCACGAAAAGTTTGGCCGACGTCTACAGGATCGGGAGAGGATAAAGTACGGCTTTGATGCCGAATTCCAGGTGGAGAGTTACCTCCGCCACCAGGGTCAGTCCTTTGTCGAACGCTTCGACGCCAACTCCTATCTGTTCATCACCCGGGCGATGGACTATTTCGACATGGCGGCGCGGCACGGCGGGGTGCTGGCCAACGCGTTCCGGGACACGCCGGTCAGGTTCTGCGTCATCTCCTTCACGTCCGACTGGCTCTATCCGACGATCGAGAGCCGCCGCATCGTCCATGCCCTCAATGCCGTCGCTGCCAACGTCAGCTTTGCCGAAATCGTTTCCAATAACGGTCACGATGCATTTCTTCTCGACGAGCCGGATTTTCACCGTGTGCTGAAGGGATTCCTCGCGGGGGCGGCCCACCACAGCGGCTTGACGGCGGCCCACGGCTGAATGGAACCGACGATGAAGCCGCCTCAGCCGATCCGCGTTGATCTGCAAATGATCGCCGACATGATCGAGCCCGGATCCCGGGTGCTCGATGTCGGCTGCGGGGATGGGACGCTGCTGGACTATTTGGTGGAGTTCAAGCAGGTGGACGGGCGCGGCATCGAGCTGTCGAGCGAAGGCGTGAACGCATGCGTTGCGGCCGGCCTTTCGGTGATCCAGGGGGACGCGGATACGGACCTGTTCGACTATCCCAATGGCGCGTTCGACTATGTGGTGCTCAGCCAGACGCTCCAGGCCATGCGGGCGCCACACACCACCCTTGAGCAACTGCTCCGGATCGGCGGCCACGCCATCGTCTCCATGCCCAACTTTGCGCACTGGCGACTCCGCTGGCGGCTGTTGACCAGCGGCCGGATGCCGGTGAGCGACGCCCTGCCGTACCCCTGGTACGACAGCCCGAACATTCACCTGTGCACCATCCGGGATTTCGTCTCGCTGTGCCGAACGCTGGATGCCCGGATCGAGCGCGGCCTCTTTCTCGATCAGAACGGCACCCCCCGACGCCTCGGCCAGGGACTGGCGCTTGCCAATCTGTTCGGCGAACAGGCGGTCTTTCTGCTCTGTCGAAACGGCATGTCCAGGCGTAACGGCGTTCGTTGAAACTCCACCTCGGGAACGCGCACTTGCTTGAAACAGATTGCCCAGAGCCGGCGTCGTTGTTCCGCACTCGTCTGAAGCGTAAGCGCGCGCCCGAGGTGGAGAGTCGGCCGGCCGGCGAAGGGACTTCCGAGCCCGGCTCCGTCGCCCTATGACCTAGATTCATTACATTATGAGGATGTTTTGTCTGGACACCTCGTCCTGTTCCCTGGATAGAGAGAAGCTCATGCAGTCCGCAAGCGCAGATGTCGAAATTGCACACGGCCGGTGTGGAACTGCAGCCCGAGGAACCCGCTTGCCCGGCGGCATGTTCGCTTCGAGTTTGTCGAGGAGCATTACCAGCGATCCCATCCTGATCAACTATGGCAACAGCGGAAAGCTCGTTTGTTCCGTTTAACCTCGTGGTTGCAAAAAGCTGTTTGACAAATTCGTCGTATCATTGGAGTACTCGCGGAAACTGATCCACGAAAAGAACTTCGGGCCTCACCGATGGCAGCTCGAAGAGCGGGTCGGGATATTTTTTCTGAAACATGATTTGCGCACATCCGTGCGCAATAGGAGGCTACAGATGAGACCGCTCATCATTGGCGTTTCCTTGTTGGCGCTGATGGCACCGACAGCTTACGCGCAGCAGGCACCCAAGCCAGCCAGCCCGCCAGCCGGGATGCCGGGCAAGCCAATGGCGCCGCCGGCCAAGACGATGACCGCGCCGACCGCTCCGATGAGCAGCCAGGAGATGAAGAAGTTCCTGGTGTTCTTCGACTGGAACAAGGCCACTCTGACCCCGGAAGCGAGGCAGATCATCGCCAACGCGGCCGCGGACTTCAAGAAGACGGGCTCGACCCGGATTGTCGCCACCGGCAACACCGATACGTCGGGCTCCGCCCAGTACAACATGGGCCTGTCGATCCGCCGAGCCGAGGCTGTCAAAGCGGAACTGGTGCGCCTCGGAGTGCCGGGTGGCGAGATCACCACCATCGGCCGTGGCCAGGAAGACCTTCTGGTGCCGACCAAGGACAACGTCCGGGAGCCGCAGAACCGCCGCGTGTCGATCGAGTTCCCGGTCCCGCCGCCGGCACCAAAGCCGGCACCGCCGCCACCGGCGCCTGTCGCCGCTCCGCCGCCGCCGCCTCCGCCGCCCCTGAAGTGGTCGGCTGCCCTCGGACCGTGGGTCGGCTGGAACCTGCGCGAAACAGATCCGGGCAATCCCGACAAGAAAAGTACGCTCCTCGGTCCGGACCTGAGGATCGGATACAACATTACGCCGACCTGGACGGCCTTCGTGGACGGCGTGTGGTATAACACGCTCGATACCAGTTCCTCAGACGGCTGGGGTGGCCGCGGCATGGTCGGGTTTAGCCATCAGTGGAATCTTGGTGCGTGGCATCCGTTCATCGGGCCGCACGTTGGTTATATCGGCGGTAAGGGTGCTCAGGATAGCGTGTTCGCCGGACCTGAGGTCGGCGTGAACGTCGACGTCGGATCAAAGGCCTTCTTGTACGCGAGGGCCGGTTACGACTCGATTTTCCGCAACGATTTCGGCCAGGGCATCGTCAACGGCGGTCTGGGCGCGGGTCTCCGCTTCTAGCCAGCCCGGCGGGAGCCGATCGACGCGAGCGCCAAGTCCCGGTTCGGCGTTCCCGGGACTTGGCGTCGCCGATCGGCACCGTCTGCCCAAGGTGCTGAATCTTCAGGGAGCATTCATCATGGCGTCACCAGTGATGACTACTCGTCGCCTGCTTGTTGGTTTGGTACTCGCAACGTTCGCGCTGATGCCGTCCCTCCCACAACCGGCTCAGGCGCAGGCAGCCGGCATGGCTGGTGTCGGCGAGACGGATACGGCCACCATTCGTGCGACTGTCAAGGCAGTCGACATGGCGAGCCGCACCGTGACCCTTGTGGGACCGCAAGGTGAGATCAAGACGCTGAAGGTCGGGCCGGAGGTGCAGAATCTGGCGCAGCTGAAGGCCGGCGACATCGTCGTGGCCCGCTACCGGGAATCCGTCGCGTACATTATCGCCCCGCCGGGGACAAAAACGCCGGAAGACCTGCTGGCGTTGGCTGCGGTACAGGCGGCTCCGGGGGAAATGCCCGCAGCTGCAGCGGCAAGCAAGATCGTCGTGACCGGCCTTGTCGTTGGCGTCAGCCCGGGCGCGAAGACGATTTCCATCGTCAATCCTGACGGCGGCGAAGTGCGCACGCTGAACGTCAAGGATCCCGACTATCAGAGCATGCTGCCCGAGATCAAGGTTGGCGACACCATCACGGCAGTCATTTCCGAAGCTGTCGCGGCCGCGGTCGAGCCTGCCAAGTAAACAGGCGCGTGACAGGGCCGGCTCAGCCGGCTGCGCCGGCCCGCCGGCGGAGATCCCGTTTGAGAAGGGGGGATGAATGTCTGCGAAGTTCGCGTCCCGGGCGTTCGCCGGCTCTTTGGTGATCTTCGGCTTGCTGCTCACCGACGTCCCGGCGCAGGCGCACAGCAATGACTGGGCGACGCCGTTCATGGGCGGGATGATGGCGGGCCGGGTGCTGAGTAACCTCCAGGAACAGAGGGAACGGCAGACGCAGGCCATGCAGGAGATGGCGCAGGGCGGCAGTGGCTTTCGCGGCTACGGCGGCGGTTATGGCGGTGGCTACGGCGGCGGTTATGGTGGTTATGGGGGATACAGCGGCTACGGCCGGCCAGCCTACGGCCCTCCGCCGCAATACGGCCCACCGCCGGAATGCCGTTAGGGCGGGGGAGAGCGATGACGACGTTACGCCTGAGCCGTTTTGCGGCCATAGCGATCGCGAGCACGGTCTTCTGCGGAGCAGCCATGTCGCAGGAGGCGCAACCGGCGTCAATGACCGAAGCCACTCTCGCCGGCAAATGGGTGGTGAACCTGGGCAAATGCTCTGACGCGAACGCCGAATTCATTACCTTTGGCGGCAACGGCGCCGTCGAGAGCATGCGTGAGGGGCGCGCCGATGCCGTCGGCTTCTGGAGGCTGGAAGCCGAGAAGATTTATCTGAGTGTGCTCGCTCCTCCTGCGCGTTTCGATGAGAAGCTGAAGGACGTGAAAGGCTACTACGCCTTCGACATCATCATCGCGACCTTCAACGTCACCGCCGACGGTTTCGAGGGCGTGGGCATTCTCGGCGACCAAATTCGTTACGGGAAGTTTACGCGGTGCAAGGTGTAACAGGAGGGGCGGCACGTTTCGTCGCCGCAGTACGGCGAGCCAGCGGCGTATGAACGAAGAGCGCACAGTTCCTCGATTCTTATCAACGCGCCGGTAGAATAAACGCAAACTCAAGGGGGATGCGGGATGCTGAAGCGGCGGATACGGACGATGCTGGCGCTGATGCTCGGCGCCACGATGGTGATTGCCCCGGCCTGGGCGCAACAAATTACCGGGATCCCGGGGTCGCCAGAGGCGACGACGACCATTGACGGCCGTTATTTGCCGCCGCCGCCGCCGAAGTTCGGCGGTCAGATCGAGCTGAACGCCGCACAGTCGAAACCCTATTGGCCGGCGAGGGTGGTGCCGCCGAAGGATGCCCCGAACATCCTGCTGATCATGACCGACGACACAGGTTTCGCTGCGGCCTCGACCTTCGGTGGCGTCATCCCGACGCCCAGCCTCGACCGTATCGCGCAGAATGGCTTGCGTTATACAAATTTCAACTCGACGTCGCTGTGTTCGCCTACTCGTGCCGCGATCATCACCGGCCGCAACCATCACTCGGTGGGCTTCGGTGTCATCTCCGAGGCAGCGACCGGCTTCCCCGGCTATAACAGCCTGATCGGCCGGGACAACGCGACGATCGGCCGCATCCTGTTGGACAACGGCTACCACACCTCGTGGTTCGGCAAGGACCACAACACGCCGACCTGGACGGCAAGCCAAGCCGGTCCGTTCGACCAGTGGCCGACCGGCATGGGCTTCGAATACTTCTATGGCTTCGTCGGCGGCGACGCGAGCCAGTGGCAGCCGAACCTGTTCCGCAATACGACGGCGATCTACCCCTACGTCGGTCATCCCGAGTGGAACCTGATCACCGGGATGGCGGACGACGCCATCCACTGGATGGATCAGCTGAATGCGATCGATCCGCAGATGCCGTTCTTCCTCTACTTCGTGCCGGGTGCGACGCACGCGCCGCACCATCCGACGCCGGAGTGGATCCAGAAGATCAGCGACATGCACTTGTTTGATGAAGGGTGGAACAAGCTGCGCGACACCATCTATGCCAACCAGAAGAAGCTGGGCGTGATCCCGCAGGACGCCAAGCTGACTCCCTGGCCGGACGACCTGTTGAAGCGCTGGGAGCAGCTTACGCCGGAGGACAAGAAGCTCTTTATCCGCCAGGCGAACGTCTATGCGGCCTACTTGGCCTATACCGACCACGAGATCGGCCGGGTGATCGACGCCGTCGGCAAGATGGGCAAGCTCGACAACACGTTGATCCTCTACATCGTTGGCGACAACGGATCCTCGGCGGAGGGCTCGCCCAACGGCACGCCCAGTGAGGTGCTGCAGTTCAACGGCGTCGAGCTGCCTGTGGCCGACCAGATGAAGTGGTACGACGCCTGGGGCTCCGACCAGACCTATCCGCACATGCCGGTGGCCTGGACCTGGGCGTTCGATACGCCGTTCAAGTGGACAAAGCAGGTTCCGTCGTTCTTCGGCGGCGTCCGCCAGCCGATGGCGATCTCCTGGCCGAAGCGGATCACCGATAAGGGCGGCATCCGCAACCAGTTCCACCACGTGATCGACGTCGTGCCAACGCTGTTGGAGGTCACCGGCATCCCGGCGCCGGTCAGCGTCGACGGCATCGCCCAGAAGCCGATCGAGGGCGTCAGCTTTGCCTACACCTTCGATAAGGCCAACGCCGAGGCGCCCTCGCCGCACAAGACCCAGTACTTCGAGATGATGGGAGTGCAGGGTCTGTACAACGAGGGCTGGATGCTAAGTGCGGTCCCCATTCGTGCCCCGTGGGAGCTGCTCAGCGCCAACGTCGAGGACCCGGCCAGTGCGTTCAAGTTCGAGCTCTACGACGTGCGCAAGGACTGGACCCAGTTCACCGACGTTGCCGCGCAGAACCCGGCCAAGGTGCAGGAGATGAAGGACCTGATGTTCGGCGAGTTTGCCAAGTATCAGGTGTTGCCGCTGGATGCCTCGGTGGCGACGCGGATGGTGACGCCGCGGCCGTCGCTGTCGGCAGGGCGCCGGGAGTTTACCTTCACCGGCGCGCCGATCACCGGGATCCCGCGCGGCACCGGACCGGACTTGCTCGATACGTCCTATACGGTGACGGCGGAGATCGAGGTGCCGCAGGGCGGCGCCGAGGGGATGATCGTCACCCGCGGCGGGCGCTTCGGCGGCTACGGGCTCTATTTGCTGAACGGTAAGCCGGTGTGGGTGTGGAACCTGCTCGACCTCAAGCGCGTGCGCTGGGAAGGCACGGAAGCGCTCAAGCCGGGCAAGCATACTCTTGTCTACGACTTCAAGTATGACGGGCTGGGGCTCGGCACGCTGGCATACAACGACATCTCCGGCCTAGGCCGTTCCGGCACCGGCACCTTCTCGGTCGATGGCAAGGTCGTGGCGACACAGCGGCTGGAGCACACCGTGCCGCTGACCCTGCCGTGGGATGAGACCTTCGACATGGGCTCGGATACCGGCACGCCGGTTGACGACGCCGATTACCAGGTGCCGTTCAGGTTCACCGGCACGATCGTCAAGCTGGCGTTCGCGCTCGACGAGCCGAAACTGACGCCCGAGGACGTCAAGAAACTGAAGGAGGCTGAGGCCAAGGCGAACGACCAGCGGTAGCGGTCGGTTAAGCTGTCCCAACTCGGAGCAAAGGGCCTCTTGCCGACCCCATCCAGGGCGATTACACGACCAATGCAATTCATTTCTTCAACGTTATCGTCGCTTGGGCCTTTAGGTGCAGACCACGGCATGGCCGGCTAAATGACGTATCAGGACACGATTTTTGATTGAGCCCGCCGGTTCTTCAACGCGGGCCCAAGCTCGCCTGGTTGGCCGGTTGAAGCAGACCGGCCGCGCGACGTGGCTGCTTCTGGCGCTGATCCTGCTGCTCTTTATCTATCCCCTTGCCGACAATTCGCTGATTTGGAAGGCGGTTTTGGGCCTCTTGAACAGCGCGATCCTCGTCACCGGAGTGGCGGCCGCGAGCAGTTCGCGGCGCACGCTTGGTGTCGCTGTGGCCTTCGCCTTGCCGGCTCTGGGGCTTCAGTGGGCGATTATTGTCCGTCACGACCCGGTCTTCGCCATACTGGAATGCGTGACAATGATGTTGTTCTACATCTTTGCCATCGCCCACATCCTGGGTTATGTCCTGCGCCCGGGGCCGGTCACTGGCAACAAGTTGCACGGCGCCATCGCCGCCTACATCATGATCGGCATGTTGTGGGCGTTCATCTATACGTTGATCGATTTTCTCGTCCCCGGATCCTTTGACTACATGGGTCATAGTGATCTCTCGCAACGCCTTCACTGGGTCAAGTTCGTGTTTTTCAGTTTTGTCACCCTGACCACAACAGGCTATGGCGACGTAGTGCCCACGACCCCGCACGCTCAATCGGCGGCCGTCCTTGAGCAACTCGCGGGGACCTTCTTTGTAGCCGTTCTCATCGCGCGGCTCGCCGGGTTGTATCAACCCGCCGGGCAAGACCGCCAAAGCTGACTTTTCCGGAGCGACAGGAGCTGGCTTAATGAGGTTGTTGCGTAGAACCACCAACGGATGTTCCGGTATGCTTGCCGCCGGCGTATTCGTGTCATTGCTTGGGGCATGCACCAGTGTCAGCGTTGATCCGGAGGCCGGCGCGTATGAACAATTGCCCCAGCCGAACCGGGTGCTGGTCTACAACTTCGCGGTCACGCCACAGGAGGTCCAGCTCGACGCCGTCGGCTCGGCGATCACCAGCACGTTCGACGGAACGGCCGACGGCACACAGGAAAAGCAGGTGGGACACGCGGTCGCGGATGCGCTCGCCAAGCACCTTGTCTCGAGTATATCCGAGATGGGGCTCTTTGCCGAGCGCGCCTCGGGCCCGGTGCCGACCGCCGGCACCGATGTGTTGATCCTGGGACAGCTCGTCTCGATCGACGAAGGCGATGCCGCCGAGCGCATGATCATTGGTCTCGGCGCCGGCCGCAGCGATGTGCAGGCGCACGTCCAGGTTTACGAAACGATTGCCGGGCGAAACGTTCCCGTCGAAAGCATGACCGGCTCGGCGAAGAGCAGTCTGATGCCGGGGGCGGCTGAGACCATGGGGGTGGGCGCGTTGACCGGCCACCTCCTGGTTTCTACCGCGATCACGGCCGGCTCGCAGATCGCCAATCAGACGCTGAGCGCTAACGTCGACTCCGAAGCCGCCCGGCTCGGCGATAAAGTCGCCGATCAGCTCCAACAACTGTTTCTGGAGCAGGGGTGGATCTTCGCCGGCAGCTGACGTGCATCATGACGCCGACCGATTCAGGAACCGCAGAGACTTGCGTGGCTCGACGACGACCACAGATTATTGCCGCTCTCGCCTCGCTCGTGGCAATCGCTGGTTGTGCGACGGGATCGGGTCCAGCCGACGGCGAGGCCGCTTGCCGGGCGCGCGGTCTGCTGCCCGGTACGGCCGAGTTCGCGGTTTGTCTCCATCCAAACGAAGCGACGGCTGTGGAGCGGGGCGAGGAGGCCTGGGAACAAATGCAGAGTGATGGCGAGGAGTGACAGCAAGTAAGTAGCGGTCACATTGTTACGAAAGGCAGGTGGCCGATCTTCACGTACAGAAGGCATCCCTCCAGGCTGAAGGGGGCATGCCGACTGCCGGGGGGATTGCGCAGCCAGGATCCTGTGGCATAGCGGCCTTCGTCGTCCTCGATCGCGCCGTCAAGCACGAAGATCTCCTCGCCGCCCGGGTGCTCGTGTGGAAAGAAGCGGGTGCGCGGCGCCCAACGGACGAGAGAGACCCGTTCTGTGCCGAAGCCGTGCAGCGGCAGAACGGCGATGCCCCGGCTGATCCCAGGGAACCACTCGGCCGAGCGGGTGTCGATGGCGACGCGCTCCAGGTCGTTGGGATGGAACTGGCGAAGCTTGACGAACAGGACGCAGCCATCCTCGCTCCAGGGCGCGTGCCCTGATCCTGGCGGGTTGCGGACGTAGGTTCCGGCCGGGTATTCGCCCAGTTCGTCGGCAAAGGTGCCCTCCAGGACCAGAAATTCCTCGCCCAGCGCGTGCTCGTGACGCGGGAGGCGGCTGCCCGGCCGATAACGGACAACGCTTGTCGCCCGCGCCACCTCGTCGCCGTCGCGTTCGAGCATTCGCCGCTCGACGCCGGCCATTGGCGAAGGGACCCATCGCGCCTCATCGGCAAAGTTCACGGCCCGGATGGTCAGGTCGGCATGGATCAGCATGGCGCAATCCTTCAGCGCAGCATTCCGCCGCTTGCACGCTCCTCAACCGGAAAAAGACATGGTGACCGCCGAAGTCGCTGCCAAGCGCATGCCGGCCCCCTCCCCCAACAAGGCTGCAAGGTCGACTTTCCCTCCGGCGCCGCCCGTGCCCCATCGACGCCGTTGAGGCAACTAGTCGCTCGTGTCTTCGAAGATTTCCCGCGTCAGGAAGACAACCTGAGTCCGGTTTGTCGCCTTCAACTTCTGCATTATGTTGCGGACATGAGCCTTTACCGTGCCCTCGCTCATCCCGAGCTCGGCCGCGATGGTGCGGTTTGCCTTTCCCTGCCTCAGGCACTTTAACACGACGAACTGTCGGTGAGTGAATTGCTCGGCGATCGGGGCCGTGCAACGCATTGACCGCTGTTTGCCGGCGAGGGGGGGGAAACTGCTTGCCGGAATGAAGGTGCCGCCCGCAGAAACCAGGCGGGTCGCCCCGATGGCAACATCGAGCGTCGCACTCGGGGGAATATAGCCACGCGCGCCGCGTTCCAGCGCTTCGAAAATCCGATCTGGTCCATCCTCATCTGCCAGCAGAATGAGCGGGGCCTGACCAAAGGCCTCCTTCAGCTGCTGAAGATTCTGCTCCACCTCCGGATCCGAGGGGCGACGCTGATGAACATGGTAGAGGACGAAGGCAACGTCGCGCGGACCGATGCCCTGGTCAACGCACTCGTCGATTGTCGTACAGGAAACCACCACCGCGTCTTCGTAGAACATCCTTAGACACTGCGCGACGCACTCCCGAACAAACGTGTGAGGGTCTATCAGCACGATGTGCTTCGTCGCGGGGCCGGCGGCAATCGGGAGATTCTCGTCGGGCATCAGCGCAAATATTCCTGCAACTTCGAAACGCGAAAAAGAGGTGGCAGCTGGCTGGCATTGTCCCCAAAGCACATGCTCCGTTGGTCGCACGTCCCCGTCTGCATCGGCCGCACTGTCAGAAACCCGAGAAGAATCAAAAATAAGTGAAGCACCGTGCGCCGGTACCCAGGCCTCGCCAAGCCAGCAATTCGATCAGTGGAATAACTCCTTCGGGCGATCGTTGCGTGCGGGATGCTGCGAGGCCGACGGCGCCTCCTCCTTGGGCGCGCGTCGCAGCGCATCTCAGGCGACGCCTCAACTCGAACGGAGTAAGGCGCCCAGCCGGATGTGCTTGAGCGTATTGCCAGTGCGCAAATGCGGGCGGTTCACGGTATCGTCCCGCACCCCTCCGCATCCGGGGCCAGACAGACAGCGGCAGTTACCGGTCGAGCCATTTGCAGGAGGTTGTTGTTTCGATCGCACAACCCCTGTGGGACACGGCCGGCTTCGGACTATGGGAAGCGCGAAGGGACGGGAATGGTCAGACTTTTACGCCAACGCGGATACCGGCCACTTCTATACCTATGCATGGTTGACTTCTGGCATTCGGTGATCGCCGGGGCGGTCGGACTGTATCTGAGTTGGGCGCAATGGCCTCTCTGGGCCTACACTCCCGAAATAATTCTGTTTGCCGCTACGGCAATGATAGCGAATTACGCGTGCGGCTTATACAGGTGGCGCCACATCTGGTCATACGCCGATACGGCTGTCAGGACTACAGTGGCGATACTGATAGCATTTGTGACGCTTGCGGTCGTCGTTTACGCGTTCCCAGAACTCAGGATCTACCGTAGCGCTGTCGCGGTGAGCTTTCCGATACTGTTCGTCACGCTTCTGATAACGCGCCGCCTGTTCCTCATGCTCCTCGACCGGGGCTTGGTGCGGCGGAGGATTCTGGTCCTTGGCGTGGGCGAGAACGCGACGCGACTTCTCGAATTGGAACGGGGATCGCGCGGTCGTCGCTTTACATTTGTTGGGTTCGTCAATGTTTGCGGCGAACCGCCACGCATCGGCAATCAGTGCCTCGTTCACCCCTCTGGCTCGCTGCGCGAATTGGTAGACCGCCTGAATGCCGATGAAATCCTCCTCGCAGCGGGCGAACGCCGGGGTGCCTTGCCGCTCTCCTCATTGATCGAGTGTCGCCTGGGTGGAGTGGAAGTCACCTCCTACCAGGTCTTTTGTGAACGTGAACTGGGGCGCATCGATCATGACGCGCTTCGGCCAGACTGGTTTTTCACCGAAGGGTTTCTTGGTGGTCCGTGGCGGATGGCTCTGAAGAGGGTTCTCGACGTTGCGGGCAGCGTCGTGCTGCTTTGCGCATCGTTGCCGTTAATCGTTGCCACCAGCGTCGCCATCGGGATCGAGAGCCCCGGGGGCATCCTGTACCGGCAGGCGCGTCGCGGCTTGAGGGGGCGCGACTTTCGTCTGGCGAAATTCCGCAGCATGTACGAGGACGCAGAGCGCGACGGTGTGCCCCGCTGGGCCGACGAAGACGATCTCCGGGTGACGGCGATCGGTCGGATCATCCGAACGAGCCGAATTGATGAAATTCCGCAGATTTGGAACGTCTTGAAGGGCGAAATGAGTCTTGTGGGGCCTCGACCGGAACGCCCTTTCTTCGTCGATCAGATCAGCCAATCGATTCCTTTCTATGAAGAGCGTCACTACGTAAAGCCGGGGATTACCGGCTGGGCGCAGCTCAATTATCCCTATGGAGCATCCCTTCTGGATGCGAAACGAAAACTTGAATACGACCTATTCTACCTCAAGTATTTCAGCATTGTTCTCGACGTGCTGATCGTTCTGCAAACGCTGCGGATCATCCTGTGGCGTGAAGGTGTCCGCTGAAGGCAGAGACGGACGTCTTGCTCTGCAGCCCCACTGTCCTCATTTAGTCGGCTGTTCTCAAGTCAACAAAGGCCGATCGCATGAAGTCCTCCCGATCTCCGGCAGGCTGCCACCTAAGTTTAGTTTTGGTGTCGGTGCAGTCGAAGCGGGCGACAAGTCCGCGCGACTTCAAATCGCGCAAGGTTATCCGGGGGGCAGGCATTCTTGCGGAACGTTTTAGCAGCCACTTCGCCTGCTCCATCAGGAACAGCAGGTGAGTGCTTTGCGGATGGTAGCGAAGGGGCCGCTGCAGACAGTCCGCCAACTCCTTGATGTACTCGCGCGCAGTCAACCGGACATCACCGACGAGGTTTAGGCAGGCGCCCTCCAGCGCGGGCACCTCGGTAGATCTGACAATTGCTTGAGCGACGTCGGAGACGAGCACCAGCGGCAACGGATTTGTTCCGTCATTCCAGCCAAGACAGTGCTGCTCGTTGTTGTAGAAGCCGATGCCCGTGTGGAAGGGCGAAGTCCCGGCTCCGAGAACGATCCCTGGGCGCAGGATGCATACGCGCAGTCCGCGACGCTCGTGATACGTAAGGAGCATCTTGTCGACCATCGCCTTTCCACGGGCGTAGTCGGCGCGTTGCTCGGGCAGGGGATCAGGCGGCGTATCGTTAGTCACAACAGCATTGGCATTGCCTAAATAAAGGCCGGCAATCGAGCCGACGTGGACAAGTCGGCGCACGTCCGCAGCCAGACAGGCTTCTGCTACTGTGCGCGCGCCTCCCACCATTGTTCGCTCAACCTCCTGCCAGTCCCCACCGCCGCCACCATGTGCGAGATTAATGACGACCGCCGCACCGTCGACCGCCGCTCTCACGTCGCTCATCGAGACGATGTCACCAGCGACCGCCGCGACACGGCCGTCGTCGTAAAACGCGTCTGGTTGAACGATGTTTCGGGCGAACACCGTAACCGAGCGGTCTGCGGCGAGCAGTTGCGACACGACGGCCCTGCCGATGAACCCTGTGCCACCCAGGACAACGATGTCGGGAGCGGTGCGCGAGCGGACCTTTTGTTTGACAATCCCCGAGCGTGTGGTCGATGGGCCGGAGGCGAGACTCTTTGCGACCTCTTCACAGGTCTCCACGAGTTCCGCGCCGGCGGTTCCGTCGCTCTCGGGCCTGCGATTTTGGTCGACGGCTTCGTGGAACGCAGCGATGCTGTCACGCATGCTGAGGTAGAAGGCGTCCGAGCGGCCCCTGATCCCCGCAAACGACAGGGTGTAGTCAAACGCATTGCGGAGGCTGGCGAGTGCCCATTGGCCACCGGCTCTTATCCCGGCCAGCAATTGATCCACGGGATCAAGCCATCGGCCGCGGTCAAGCACGGCCAAACGGTTGCCGATTATGTCGCAAATAATCGCTGCATCTTCGCCCACCACGATGCACAGCCAGAGCGGGAACGACTGGCCTACCGCGAAGCGGAGGAGGCCAGTCGCATGAGCACATTCGAGAGTGACGCCGCATCGAGTGTAGACTTGAGTGCCGTGCGGCGTGTGGAGCGACTTGTCGCCCAGCGCGGCGACTTTTTGAACGGGCCCGGCAAGGGCACAGATTTGCGACAAAGGATGGATGGCCTGTTCGAGCAGCAGGTTCTTCGGCTCCCCGAACATCCAGTGGCCGAACTGCCCCGAAGCGATCTGGCGCAGCGGTACGTTGAAAAGGCAGTCAAAGGAAACCGGTCGCCCGAGATCGCCGCGATCAATACGTAGTCGGAGCAGCTTGAAGGCCGGATGGTGAACGAAGTTGTGGTTGACCCCCAGAATGGTCCCTTTCGAGTTCGCGAGGTTTGCAAGCGATCGAGCCTGTTCTGAGGATGCCGCCAGGGGCTTTTCGACAAGTGTAGCGATTCCCGCCTCGACGAACGGCAAGGCGACGGCGGAATGCAAATCAGGCGGTACACAGACGTGTACGCGGTCAATGCCGCCCTCGCTGATCGCATGGTCGCCTGTTCTGTAAACGTGCTTGATGTCCCATCTGGCAGCTAGCGCGTTTGCCCGCCGCTCATTCGGATCGACGATGGCGACGACGTCCAGATCGCAACTTTCACGAAGAACCTGGGCATGCGTCGCGGCGATGGATCCGGCGCCGACGAGGCAAACGCGCGCTCTTCGTCCGCCCGCGACGGATACGCCCTTGTTATTCTTGCGCACGTCCGCGCCCCCAAGAGTTGCTGACCTTCGGTTGCCCTGTGCGAGCGAACTGCTCACGACATCGAAAGGCCCGGCCGGCAAGATGCATCGCAGCGTTCGTGCAGATCGCCGCCAGCTGCAAAAATGCTTCTGAGACGGTGCCTAAGCGATAGACCGACACTGGCAGGCAGTTTAGCTGGTCTGTCCGCCACCAACATCGAGCAAGGCAGTCTAGTTTCGCATTTTGTGGTCTTCAATACCACTTAGTGCCGGTGCATGCGCGATGGGTGCTAGACTTTTTGCTATATTACGTTGGTATTATTGCATCGTACTGACGATCCGTACCAAAATCCGCTCCTCTTTTTTTGAGCGACGCCGGATGCACCGATGAGTGAGCATTCACCCGGAAAGCCACTCCTTCTCTTGCATGTTTTCTCCACATTCGGCGTCGGTGGACCCGCGGTTCGCATGGCCGGGCTGATCAACCATTTCGGACGAAGCTTCCGGCACGCGATCATTTCCCTCGATGGTGCCAGCACCTGCCGCTCCCGTCTCTCGCCCGAGGTAGACGTTGAGTTCCCTTTGGTTGAGGCGAGCGGACGCAATCCGGCGGCGGCGATTCTCCGGGCGTTGCGCGGCCTGCGGAGGATCAGGCCGGACATTCTTCTCACCTACAACTGGGGCGCCATGGATTGGGCCTTCGCCCACAGCCTTCATCCCGTTTGCCGGCACCTGCACTTCGAAGATGGGTTCGGCCCGCAGGAGGCGGATCGGCAGTTGCGGCGACGCGTTCTGTTCAGGCGCATCGGGCTCCGGAAGACCTCCCGGGTTGTCGTTCCGTCAACGACCCTGCAGTCAATCGCGATCGAGCAATGGCGGCTGGCTCCGGGTCGCGTCGCTCTGATCCCCAACGGTGTGGCTTGCGAGCAGTATGCCGTGTTGCCTTTCGAGCGTCCGCGCGCCCCGGATGGCAATCTTGTTATCGGGACCGTGGCCCCGTTGCGTGCGGAGAAGAACCTCGGCTTGCTGATCCAGGTGTTTGCCGAACTCTCCAGGCGCCATCGGCTTAGCCTGATGATCGCCGGTGACGGTCCCGAACGGCACAAGCTGGAAACGCTAGCCTGGCAGCTCGGGGTCGCCGACCGCGTCGACTTCCTCGGGCACGTCGAACAGGTTGCCGATGTGTTGCCGATGTTCGACGTTTACGCGCTCTGCTCGCTCACCGAACAATTGCCGATCAGCCTGCTGGAAGCGATGGCTGCGGCAAAAGCGGTGGCGGCTCTCGATGTGGGCGACGTCCTGCGGGCGCTGGCCAGGGAAAACTGCGGGTATGTCGCCCCGAGGGGCGACCGCGCAGGGTTCGAAAAGGCACTCGAAAGTTTGATCGTCGATCGCGACCTTCGCCTTCGCCTCGCCGCCGCCAATCGCAGGAAGGCCTTCGAAGAGTACGCTTACGGACGGATGGCGGCGGCCTATGAAGCCTTGCTGGCAGCGTAACGGTCCGTCGGGCAGGGGGTAGAGACGTGGAGCAAGCTCAATCAAGGCCGCTGCACATCCTGACCTTCTCGACCCTTTACCCCAACGCGGCGCAACCGAACCATGGCGTATTCGTGGAGAACCGGTTGCGTCACCTGTTGGAGACCGGGTGCATCGAGGCAAGCGTGATCGCACCTGTTCCGTGGTTCCCGAGCGGTCATCGGTTTTTCGGTCGCTACGCGGCTTTCGCTCAGGCGCCGCGGCACGAGGTGCGACACGGCGTTGCCGTGCAACATCCTCGCTATGGTGTTATTCCGCGTTTCGGGATGACGCTGTCGCCGCTTGCAATGTACAGGGCGGTCCGCGGAACCATCCGGGAAATAACGAGCGACGGCCGGGGCTTCGATCTCATAGATGCGCACTACTTCTATCCGGACGGGGTGGCTGCGGCGCTGCTGGCCAGGGAGTTCAAGCTGCCACTCACGATCACGGCCCGCGGAACGGACATCAATCTTATCCCACGCTACCGAATTCCGCGGCGCATGATCCTATGGGCAGCCAGACAGGCGGACTCTCTGATTACGGTTTGCGAAGCGCTGAAGGACGAGCTGATCGCGCTTGGAGTTCCCGGCGAAAAAATTCGCACGCTGCGGAATGGCGTCGATCTGAAAACGTTCCGGCCGGTTCCAAGGCAGCAGGCACGCGATAAACTCGCCCTGGAAGGGCCGGTGCTGCTGTCGGTCGGCGCGCTGATTCCGCGCAAGCGGCATGATCTTGTGATCCGCGCCCTTCCGCTGATCGAAAACGCCATGCTGCTGATAGCGGGAGATGGGCCAGAACTGGCGGCACTCCGGCAGCTCTCGCGCGAACTGGGCGTGCAAAACCGGGTCCGGTTCCTGGGAAGCGTTCCTCACCAGCAACTCGCGGAGATTTACACCGCCGCGGACGTTCTTGTCCTCGCCTCCACTCGGGAAGGATGGGCGAACGTGCTGCTGGAAGCCATGGCCTGCGGCACGCCCGCGATTGCAACCAATGTTTGGGGAGCGCCAGAGGTCATCCAGGGAGCGGCGGCAGGACGACTTCTCGACCAGGCGACGCCGGAGGGGCTGGCTGACGCCGTGCGTCTCCTGCTTGCCGATCCTCCAGAGCGTGCAGAAACACGCCGCTACGCGGAAGCCTTCGGGTGGGATGCGACCAGTCAGGGCCAGCGTGACCTCTTCGCGGAGATCCTGCGAAAGCGCGGCCTTCGCCCGACGGCGGCGGACGCCGCTGCTCCCGGGACAGCCCCGGAAGACTGGCGGCCTGCTCGCGAACGTGCCGGCTAAAATTTGCGGGTAATCCCCAGCACGACCGCGTTCTCGGTGAACTCGTCGTCACTGTCGCTGGCAAACCGGCGCTGGAATCGGTAACCAAGATAACCGATCAGCCGGTCCGAGAAGTCCTGGGTCAGGGTGACGGACGCGATCACGGTGCGGAACGTCCCGGTTGTGACGTCATCGGAGCGCTCGGTCCCCTCATCGTCGGCGTGGGTGTAATCGAAGCCCGCTCCGACGGACAGGCCGGTCGCCGGGGCAAGTTTTCGTCCCCAGTTCCCTGTTATACCCACCGAGTCCTGATCGGCGAGCGCATCATCCGATTGCGGCCGCGTGTCGCCGACGTCTTTCTGCCGGGTTCCGTACAGGCTGAGGCCGAGAGTATTGCGTTCCTGCCGATGTTCTACTGCCACCGTGCCGACTTGGGTGCGGGTGAGCTGATTGGAAATGTCGATGCCGCTCAGGGCGGTCGAAAACGCGAGGCCCGTCTGCTGGTTGATGAAGCGGCCGGTGACGGGATCGTATCCGATGGTGCTCAGATTGCGGAGAAGGTTCATCTGGCCGACGCCGACGCTGTCGTTGTAGGTGGCCCCCACCGTTGTCTGCGGACTGAGTTCATATGATAGCCGGACGTCCGCCTGCGGGTGCTCAAGCTGCCAGCCTCCGAAGGCATTCAAGGTGAGCGACGACGACGGGTTGTAGCGAAATCCGCCGCCGCCGCTGGGTCCTTGGAGTTCGTCGCCAGCCGCATCCAGCATGTCGTAGCCCACCGAGGCCAGCAGGGCCAATCCTGGCTTCACGGCGTACGAAGGTGTCAACGCGGTCCCTATGGCGGTAACGTCGCCCGCGCCAAAGCGCGTCGTGCGCGACCCGTATGTGGACTGCCGTGCCTGCACACGGGGAACGATATCGCGCGGACTTTGCAGATTGAGAACCACGCCGTTGGTGATGCTGTCCGCAAGCGAGTCCGAGTTGGCGTCCTGTCGATTGCCTCCGCCGCCGATGTCCCGGGCGAGCGTCGCTCCGAAGATGTATCGGGCCTCGATATCGGCGATGCTCTTGAGGCTCGTCAACCAGTAAGGACTGAGGGAATAGGCTTGCACGGTGGTGAGGTTGCGATCGTTGTTCTCGGCGGTGGAGCTGGCGGTCGTGGGGCTCAGCGCTTGCTGGGAGATCGAGCCAAGAGCATCGACGAATACCTGGTCTCGGACCAACTCGGTGCTCGAGGTGCCGAGAACGTCGAACAGAGCCGAGGGACCGGTATGCGACAGCGTCTGGTATTGGCCGGTCACGGCGGCGGAAAGGGCTCCGCTGACGCGCCCCCCGGTACCGGAAAACGCGACGCTCGGGGTCAATGCCGTAATCAGTGCGGGATCCCGTTGCCCGTCGGGGTCAAGATTGACGTTGTCAGTGAATGTTTGGGTGAGCGAGACCGACGCGCTTGTCCGCCAGTCGCCGGCGAAAAACCCTCGTGGGACAATGATGATGTCGTCAGGCTGCACTGCGAGGTCCGCGGAGGGATCGCCCTGGTCGAGGAGATCGTCGAGGCGGAGCGGGATATGCCGCGGCGACGGGTCTGCCGGGCGCACCAGAACCGTTGCGTTTCCGTCGGCGTAGGGGGAAAGTCCCCCGACCTCGGTCAGCACGTCCAGCACCGTCATGCCGGTAGTGAATGGGACGGAGCGGGGAGTGGATACCTCGCCGATGACGCTGATCTCGCGGCTGCCGCTGATCGCCTGCAGGACTTCCACCATCACGTCCGGCTCGACGACGAAGGCGCTCAGTCTATCCTGCAAATCGTCGCGAAGTTGTGTCGGCGTCCGGCCTGCGGCGCGCACATCGTCCAGAAGCGGCAGGCTGATGTAACCATCCGGACGTACACGGACGATCTCAGAGAGTTCGGGGAAGTTCCGGACGGAAACCGCCAGCACATCGGTGGGGCCGATGCGGTACTCGGCCGATGCATTGGCAGACGGGGCAAGCTCCGGGGTTACGGGGCCCGGCTCCCCGGTAGCGGCCGCCGGGCAGGACAGAACGCAGACGAGGACCGTAAGGCCAAGCTCAAGCCGGCTTGGGCGAGCCCGTGTTATCAAGGACTTTGAAGGAACGCGTTGCCCCACGTCAGCGCAGGCTCCGCGAATGCCCTTCGCCCGTATCCCCATTGTTGGCACACATCCGACTTTACGGCGTTAGTGAGCTTGGCCGATCGATTTCGCTGCCAATAAGTAACAGCGCAGACATCTCCCGCGTGTCTAGAGCATAATTGTCAATTTTCACAGATACAGGTTTAGTCTAATCTCATCAATTCGTATGATGCAGGCTAACGCAAAAGCATTATGCGGACGCGAGTAACCGTTTTTGTTATTTGCTGCTGAACGAAAAATCATATTTTGTTGAGATAATATATTATAGGGCTCAGCTCATGATGTCGGCTCAAAGCACAGGAATCCGTGCTGGCGGGCAACCGTGATCCGGCAGAACGGGCCCTGCCTTGCGTGGCGGGCTCACTCAGAGGGAGCTGCCGCGATAGCCCGGAGACGACCTTGAAAATCCTTTACCACCATCGAACAGCGTCAAGAGACGGGCAGGCCGTGCACATTGACGAGTTGATCTCGGCCCTGAGGTCGCTTGGCCATGAGGTCACGGTGGTGGGACCGAGATTCGAAGTTTCTGGGGGTTTCGGCGGGGAGAGCAAGACGGTCCGCGCCTTGAAAAACCGGCTGCCCATGGCGGTTTTTCAGGTCTTCGAACTCGCCTACTCGATCGTGGCGTTTGCCGCTCTTTACCGCGCCTGCCGGCGCCAGCGCCCCGATGTGCTCTACGAACGATACAATCTGCACCTGCTTTCAGGCGCTTGGCTGAGCCGCTGGCGTAACCTGCGGTACATTCTTGAAGTCAACGCCCCGCTGTACGAAGAGCGCGCCCGCGATGGCGGCATCGGTTTGCATGGGCTTGGACGCTGGTGCGAGCGCACCGCCTGGCGTTCGGCCGATGTCGTTCTCCCGGTCAGCGGCGTGCTCGCCGAATATGTTGAAGCAGCGGGCGTCTCCCGCTCGCGCATTGTCGTCATGCCGAATGGGATCGATCAGGACCATTTCCTTCGTCCGGCGGACGGGGCGGCGACGCGCGCCCGCTATTCTCTGGGGAAGGCCCTGGTTCTTGGCTTCGTTGGCTTCATTCGCGAATGGCACGGGCTGCATAAGGTCGTCGAAGGGCTCGGCGATCCCTCCCTGCCTCCAGTGCATCTGCTTGTCGTCGGCGACGGCCCTGGCCGCGAGGCGTTGCAGCAGCAGGCCGAACAGCTTGGTGTGGAGAAGCGCCTGACGATTACCGGTGTCGTCGATCGCGATTACATCGCCGCGATGATCGCCGCTTTCGACATTGCCCTCCAGCCTTCGGCAACCCGATACGCATCTCCCTTGAAACTCTTCGAATACATGGCCGCGGGCCGCGCCATTCTCGCACCGCGTCAGCCAAATATCGAAGAAGTGCTGACACACGAGCGCTCAGCACTTCTTTTCGATCCACACAACGACGCGGATTTCCGTGGGGCCTTGGTCCGTCTCTGCCGCGATCCGGATCTGCGGCTCGTGCTCGGCGAGGGAGCGCGGGCCGAAATCGTCAGCAGGGGGCTGACCTGGACCGAGAATGCGAGACGCTTGACGGAACTCTTCAAGACGGACGCAACGGCTGACGAGACTTGTCGTTCCTGGCGGGACGCTCCTGCTGGCGGGCGGTCGAGAAGGCTAACGTCAACATGAACATTCTATTCGTCTCGCACCGGCTGCCGTATCCGCCCACCGATGGTTCGAGGGTCCGCGCATTCCACATGATTCGACACTTGGCTAGCCGTGGCGATGTCACTGTGGCGTCCCTTGCGCGATCGCCTGCCGAATACGCGGCCGGGCAGGGGCTGGCGACCTACTGCCGGCGCCTGTTGATCCAGCCGATCTCCCGTTCCGCCGCAGCGATCCACACGGTCGCATCTCTGGGGACTCGGACTCCTGCCTCAATGGGCTACTTCCATTCTCTGGGGCTGCAGCATCAAATCAACCAAGAGCTGGCCACTCGATCATACGGTCTGATCGTCGTCCATTCCTCGTCGGTCGCCCCTTACGTGAAGAACATACAGACTGTTCCGAAGCTTCTGGATTTCGTCGATATGGACTCGCAGAAGTGGCTGGCGTACGGGCAGACACGACCGTTTCCGCTATCGATCGGCTACCGGCTGGAAGCAGCAAAACTCCAGATGGCCGAGGCGGAACTCTCTGCGCACTTCGATGTCTGCACGTGTATTACGCCGGCAGAACTAGACAGTCTGCGGTCTTACGGATCTGCTCCTGAAAGCGGATGGTTCCCAAATGGCGTTGACCTTGACTACTTCAGTTCTGACGAAATGCCAAATAATGGGCGTGATGAAAATACAATATGTTTTATAGGTCGCATGGATTACTATCCAAATGCGCAGGCTATGGTTAATTTTTGTAAAGATGTGCTACCCATGATACGTCGCGAACGGTCAGGTGCGAAGTTGACCATCGTCGGCGCCGATCCGGCTCGGGCGGTGCGGAACCTTGGCAAGCTGGAAGGCGTAGAAGTCACCGGTACGGTTCCCGATGTTCGTCCCTATCTTCAGCGCGCCGCAATCAGCATCGCGCCGATGCTGATTGCGAGGGGAACACAAAATAAGATTCTGGAGGCCATGGCAAGCGGCGTTCCGGTAGTGGCGAGCAAACTTGCGGCCGCCGGCATCGATGGCAAGCCTGGGGAGCATTACCTTGTCGCAGACGCGCCGGGGGACTTTGCTGCGGCGGTCCTCCAGCTGCTGTCCGCTCCCCGACAGCGAGCCGCTCTGGCGCGGGCCGCGCGACGGTTCGTCGAGCAGAACTATAGCTGGTTCCACGCAATGAAGCAGTTCGACAAGTTCGCGGATATTTGCTTAAACAGGCGAAGAACTATGGCCCCAGTTGGGCTATGCAAATTGGCATGCTACCAGGAGTAACGTTATCCTGGCTTCGTACCGTAGAGGGACGTATCTGCCCAAGCGTACTACGATCGGCATCCTAACAGCCCCCCAAATATCGGCTTACGGACAAGCGCTCCGCAGAATATTTTAGGCAACGAACACTAGGTCATATAAGGGGGCGCAGAATGGAAGGTGTGGATGTGCGCGTGGCACCAGCGGCCTCCGTGTTGGATAACGCACAAGGTCTATCGGTAACTTGGCTAAGCATTCGCAGGCTGCGTCGATCGGTGGCGGTTGTTATTTGGTTCGGTTTGACCATCGGCGGCTATCTCGGATATGCTGTCCTTATTTCCCGGTTGTTCCAGAGCTGACTTCGGATCGCTGCCAGGGCACGCTATTATTGAATCCTTGGCCGACCCAGCTTGATCGAAGGCAGCCGATAAAACCGGTTCGGGGGCCTAGCGCGGCGGTATTGCCAGAAGTTCCGCTGACGCCGATACGCCCGGCGCCGGCGGATCTAGCCTCCGTTCCTGCGACGTCGCGAGCGGGCCGGCACCGGTGAACTCGGCCGACAACCGGAGGGCCGACACGGGTGCAGCGGCCTCCCTTGCGGCGATCAGCCGGCGGACCATCGCGAGAGTCCGCCAGTAGACACCCTCCATCAGCCAATGTGCAAATTCGCCGTTGCGGCCTATGCTGTAGAGGCCTTCAATTCCAGTTCCCGATTTCCAGGCCAGCCGCTCTTCCTCGTAGTCGAGGTGGAAAATCGGGTAGGCGGTCGGCAACCGCACGGTATGGGCGCCCTGGAACCGCTGCTCGGCGTCGGCAATCGTGCCGGACAGGCCGGCGAGGCATTCGCGGGCGAGCGTGGCATTGTCCTTCACCCACATCGGATCCCCTGGCTGTGCGCCGATATCTGCCGTGATCACCGTCTTACCCGCGGGCGCCAACCAAGGCATCGAGATCGGCGCTTCGGTCAAACGAAAGAACGGAACATCCCCTTTCGGGTACCATACGACCGTGTCGGAAAGCAGATCGCGGCCTTCCAGACAAAGATTGACGGAGACGATGCCACGGTAGCGAAACCGGCGGTACGGATCGAGTCGGTCGGTGCCCGTGACAAGGCGCGGAAGGATATGCACCGGAGCGGTGCTGATCACCGCGGATGCGGGGATGGTGCGACCATTGACTCGCACGCTTTCAACCCGATTATGGGCGACGTGAATTTCCTCTACCCGGGCGTCGGTTTGGATGTACGGACGCAGGCCCTTGGCCAGGGTCTCGCAAACCATGCTGAGCCCGCCCTGCGGGTAGACCAGACGCACGTGCGAGTTCAGGCGCTGGGTGCTGTTGTAGCCGATGGCGACAGCGCGCCTAGTCACCCGTTTGACGAGGCTGAAGTAAAGAACCTCCCAGATCGAATTCAGCTTGTCGCCCACGTCCGGCGAGAGTTCCGTGGCCGCGGTGCCGGACCAGGCCTTGCAAAGGGGCAGGGCAACTTCTTTAGCAAACCGGTTGCCGTAGGTGGTGCGGAACCAGTCCGCCGCGCTCCGTGGCGTTTTGCCGTTTCCGGGGCGCCACCAGCTTGCCAAAGCCGACGCAACGAACCTGGGACGATGAAGCATGAGGCCGAACGGATAACCGTAGGTCGTGCTATCCAGACGCACGGATTCGCCATAGTAGGAAATATCCCGGCACCTGGCGTCGATACCCAGCGCAGCGGTCAGTCGGTTGGTTAGAAAGTGGGCGCCGGAATCGTACTTGAAGCCCTTTTCGTCCTGAAACGAGGAGGCCATGCCGGCGATCGAAGGACTGCCTTCAAAGACGAGGACCTCGATGCCGCGTCGATTCAGTTCGCTTGCCGCCAGCAAGCCGGCCAGTCCGGCACCCACCACCACAACCGGGGCGGCCCTGCCGAGGACGACCGCGGGTGCTTCGCTAAGCTCACTCATCCGAATCCCCCGCCCCGATCGGCCGCCGTATCACCGCCTGCAGCAGGGCGCCGCGACCAAAGAGTTGATGCAAACTGTCTAAAATCGTGAATATGCCGAGCGTAATCGGCGTTTTCAGGCTGAACTGCTCGACCAGCCAGCGCGGCGCTCTGTAGTCTTCCAGAGCGTTGCGTAGCGAGTAGGTCCAGTTGACCGGACTGACAATCGTGCGCAGAGCCTCGATTTCGTACCCGCACTGTCTGGCCAGCCGGGAGAGCGCTCTGCGGTTGAAAAGGTTGAAGTGGCGCGGAAAGTGATAGCCACCCCAATGTCGATCCTTGAACAAGGAGAAATCCAGACTGCGAGTGTTGTCGGTGACGATCAGCAGTCGGCCTCCCGGCTTCAGCAGTTCGCGAACAGCGGACAAAACCTCCGGGGGTGAGCTGACATGCTCGATCGTCTGGATCATTAACGCAAAATCATAGGATGCTGGTTCCAGCGGCAGGTCCTGGACGGTGCCGAGATGGACGGTCAAGCCGTGTTGGCTCGCCATGGTGGCCGCACGGCGGTCGAGATCAACCCCCTCGAGACGCCACGACGCGGGCCCGAATTCGCGCAGCAACCCAAGGTGAAATCCGTCGCCGCACCCGACGTCGATGATCCGCGCGTCGGCGGGAAGTCCGCGACAGACTTGCAGCAGCCGCCTCGCCTCAAGGCGGCGTCTGACTTTGTAGATGAACCCGAAGGATGATTCCGAGAAAGCGAAAGCATGATACGAATCGGGATAAATGCGACGAAACTCGCAGTCGGCAGGGCGAGGATTAAGATAAACTAAGCCACATCCTCTACATTGGACGGCAAGAAAGCTATCATTACTAGTGTTATATTCGAAGTCCCTGCCGACAGCGACGGGAGTAGCATCGTCGTTGCCGCAGACGCAGCAATCGACTTTTTGGAGAGCAAGGCCAGAGAACACGTCAACCGTGTCAGCGTCCATAAAGCTCTCGCGCTTGGTTCAAAAGTACCGAGAAGTGTTGTCGAACAGCAAACGGCAGGGCGATTGCGGGTTGTTGAGCCTTGGCTCGGCTCGTGCTCTCCCTGGCTGCAGACGGGCCGGTACGCATCCTGCGCAAACTGTGTAACGGACCATACCGAATGCGGGGCGAGGATGAGCATGCGAGACCGACTGCATAACCCAGACGCTACTCGCGGCAACGCTACAAGCCAACCCTTTTGTGGCCCTCAGGCACTGGTGGAAGCTACGTGCTCTCATTGACCTGGCCGCATGCGGCCCGCAAACTGCCGGTCGGCAGCGGGCGGCGATCGACGCCATTCGGGCTGGGTCTCACGTGTTCCCAACGCTCCGGGAATCGCTGCGGCTTCAGCCCGCAACCTGTTACCCTCAGCGACAACGGGGGAGCCTCGCCCACGCTGTGCGCCAAGATAATCAGACCCTATCGTATCGACACCGTCAGCGGGGGCTGAAGACGGTGATGTCAAGGCGTCGCATGCGTATCGGGCCGGTGCAGCGGCGGCGCCATGAATTTGGGTGACACCGGATCGGTAATGCAGCGCCTCAGGATTGCGTCGATGTCGCTTTTGGCCTCGGCGTCGAGGTGCCAGCCGTCGATCTCGGCGACGGGGTCGAGATGGCCCGGGCGACGCGCGCCCCAAAGCGCGATGGTCCGACCCTGATCCAGCACCCATCGCACGGCCAATGCCAGAACGGACTTCCCGAAGCGCTCTCGCGCTAGGCACCTGAGTGCTTCGACGGCCGCAAGGTACTGCGGAAAGCGCGGGCTTCGAAACTTCGGGTCGACCTTGCGCAGATCGTCTCCGTCGAAAGACGTTTCGGCGCTCATCCTCCCGCTCAGCAAGCCGCGACACAGGGCGCCGTAGCTCAAAACGGTCAGGCCGGCCGTGGCTGCATAAGGCAGCACGTCGGCTTCGATCTCGCGCTCGAACAGGTTGTAGGGCGGTTGCAGCGCATCGAGCTTCGCCACGGTGCGAAACGCATCCGTCTGGGCAGACCCATAGTTGCTGACGCCGATCGCACGGATCTTGCCCTGCCGGCGCAGATCATCGAGGGCCCGTGCCGTCTCCGCGATCGGGGTTTCCGCATCGGGCCAGTGGACCTGATAGAGGTCGATGACGTCCGTGCGCAGGCGCTTCAGCGAGGCCTCGATCTCAAGTTGGATACGCCGCGGGCTCGAGTTGCGGAAGACGTTCCCGTCCTTCCAGTCGAGGCCGACCTTGGTGGCAAGGCATACCTTGTCGCGGAGGCCGCTTTCGGCCAGGGCTTTGCCGACGATCTCTTCCGATCGCCCGAAGCCATAGACCGGCGCGGTGTCGATCAGCGTGATGCCGCGTTCGATGGCGGACCGTATGGTCGCGATGGATTCAGCCTCATCGGTACCGCCCCACATCCAGCCGCCGATTGCCCAGGTGCCAAGCCCGACCCGCGATGTGGTGAGGCCGGAAGTGCCGAGTTCTATCTGTTCCATGTGTCGTCATGCCCTCCAGAGAAATGAGGAGAGAACACCGCCGGTCGCTCATCTTTCCCTAATGCCGGCGTCCCGGGCAGCAAGCCGACCGATTGCCGACCAATCCAGCTCATCGCCCCCTTGGGCAAGCAGCGAAAGGAACCGGTCGCGCAGCAAGCTGGCAATGGGCAGGGGCACACGCAGGTCCTGTGCCGCTGCGAGGACGAGGGAGATGTCCTTAAGGCCCAGCGGCGCGACAAAGCCGGCCGGCTGAAACTTGCCTTCGGCAATCATGGGGCCATAGGTTGCGTAGATGGGCGCATTGAACAGCGTCGAGGTCAGAATATCCACATACTGCCGCCCGTCGATGCCCGCCTTGCCAACCAGCGCCAGGGCTTCGCCAAGCGATTCCATAACGGAAGCGATCAGGAAGTTGCCGCTCAGCTTCATCAGGTTCGCATCGGCAGGACTGTTCGACACGATGAAGGTCTTCCGTCCGATGGTCTCGAAGAGCGGCTCCACGGCCTGCACCGCTGCCGGCTCCCCGGCGGCGACGACGACCAACTGACCAGCAGCGGCAACGTTGGGACGACCGAAGACAGGGGCGGCGACATACTGCTGGCCGGCTTTCGTGTGCGCGGTTGCCAGCTTCTCCGCCAGTGCAACGCTGATGGTACTCGACGAAACATGGACAGCGCCCGCCGAAAGAGCGGCAACGACCCCATTATCGCCCAGCACCGCATCCTCCACGGCCGCGTCGTGGGCCAGCATGGTCATCACGGCATCGCCCCGGCAAGCGTCGGCAACGGATCCTGCGGCGTTCGCGCCCTCGCCAACAAGTGCTTCGGCTTTCTCCGGCGACCGGTTGTAAACCGTCACGTCATGGCCTGCCTTGAGCAGATTCGCCGCCATTCCGACACCCATGTTCCCCAGTCCGATCACACCAACCTTCATTCTTCCGATCCTTTCTGAGCCTGCGCCACTGCCCCTATTGCGTTGTTCGAGTCCCGCCCGGTGGCCGGCAAGAGCCGGCGAATGGCATGGGTTGCCGCACGAGGTGGTTGGTTCCGGGGCCTCGGGAGAGGACTTCGGCTCGCTTCGTATGAATCGAAATCACATATGTTGTACGGCAGACTCCGTTACCACTCGGAACCCCCGTTGTACGCACCGATCCACACCGAAGGGGACGCGATTACGACCAATGCCTCTTCCCGTATCCAAAGGGGGCCGGGCTATGGCTAGGGTGGTCTTTACCTCCAACATCCAGCGCCACATCGCCTGCCCGGAGGTGGAAGCGACCGGGCGGACGGTGCGTGAGGTGCTGGATAAGGTGTTTGCGGAAAACCCCAGGGCGCGCGGCTATGTGCTCGATGAGCAGTCGGTCTTGCGCAAGCACATGATCATCTTCATCGATGGCCGGGCGATCCGCGATCGAACGAAGCTGGCGGATCCTGTGTCCGAGAGCGAGACAGTCTACGTGTTTCAGGCGCTCTCAGGAGGTTGAGATGAGCGATACGATCCTCGTATCGACCCGCAAGGGCCTGTTCACCGTCTCGCGAAAGGCTGCGGGCTGGGAGATCGAGCGGGTCGACTTCCTCGGTGACAACGTGTCGATTGCGCTGAGCGATGATCGCGACGGGCGTTGCTATGCCGCGCTGGATCACGGTCATTTCGGTGTCAAGCTCCACCGCTCCACCGACGCCGGGTGGGAGGAAATCGCCGCGCCCGAATATCCTCCGAAGCCGGAAGGCCATGAGGAGCAGGACATGTGGGGCAGGCCGATGCCGTGGAGCACTGTGCGCATCTGGGCTCTTGCCGCGGGGCACGCGGAGGAACCCGGCGTCATTTGGTGCGGCACGATCCCGGGCGGCCTGTTTCGCTCCGCCGATCACGGCGAGAGCTGGGAAATGATGACCATGCTCTGGACTCATCCGGATCGGCTGCGCTGGGGAGGAGGGGGAGCCGATCTGCCTGGACTCCACTCGATCTGCGTCGACCCGCGGGATTCGCGCCACGTCACCATTGCGGTTTCGACGGGTGGTCTCTGGTTCACCGCAGATGCCGGAGCGAGCTGGAGGCAGCGGGGCCACGGAATGCGTGCCGAATACGTGCCTCCAGAACTGGTTCACGACCCGATTGCCCAGGACGTCCACTGCCTGGTCCAGTGCCGGGCGGCGCCCCAGAGAATGTGGGTTCAGCACCACAACGGCATTTTCGTGTCCTCCGATGAGGGCGAGACGTTTACGGAGATCACTGCCGTCGAGCCGTCGGCATTCGGATTTGCGGTCGTCGTCCACCCGCAGGACCCGGATACGGCGTGGTTCGTGCCCGAGATCAAGGACGAGAAGCGCATTCCGCAAAACGGCAGGCTCGTCGTCACCCGAACCCGGGATGGCGGCCGCAGCTTTGATGTCCTGGATCAGGGACTGCCGCAGGTTCACGCCTATGATATCGTGTACCGGCATGCGCTCGCCATCGATCACACCGGCGACCGCCTGGCTTTCGGATCGACCACCGGCGGCCTGTGGGTGAGCGAAGATCAGGGTGATCGCTGGACATGCGTCACCCACACGCTTCCGCCCGTCTATGCCGTCCAATTCGCACGGCGCAGCTAAGTGGACCGGCAGCGAACGATCTCTCCGCTCCGAACGGATCGGCGAGGGGGAGGCCGCAGCCGAGTATTCTCTCCAGGCTGCGGCGCTGTCCTCAGGGTTGGGCAGCCAGCCTGCGCTCCCGCATCCGCAGCGCTCGTTCCGTGCGATTGGAGTTCAGACAAAGTTCGCCTTGGGGTACCAACGCGTCCCGTTCTATGCCTGCTTCCGCCGGCGAGGATAATGAAGCCCACGCAAGACCTCGGCCCGCCAGTTGACGGAGCCAGCCAAGTACGCCTGCAGGCGGTGCGGCATCGGCGAGGCTCGTCGTATCGGCGTCCGCCTGGCCCGGTCTGTAAACCCGGATGTTTGCCATCATACCCGCGTCTTCATGGCCGACGATGTGGCAGTGATAGACGAACTTGCCGACCATGATCGGATTGTTGAAGGGGATAACAACCTTGACCTTTCCGGGGACGTTGTTGCTGGCGTACGGCAGGTTGACCACATCGCGGAATTCCGGCGGGTCGAGCCTGCGGCCATTGACCTCGGTTACCAGGAACGACAACTGGTGAATGTGGAACACGTGCAATTCACCACTGGTGTTCAGCAGCGTCCATTCTTCGATGGCCCCCAGAGGGACGCGTGTGTCGATCCGCTGTGCGTCGTATTCCTTGCCGTTGATGAAGAACGTGTTGCCGTTGGCCGTCTCGGAGAAGACGAAGGTTCGCTTGTTGGTGACCTGCCTCGGGAGAGTGATGATCTCGGATGGTGGGGGCGTGATGCCCGGAATGTTGGCGGCTGGCCGCTCCAGCCTTGCTGCGATGTTTCCGTCATGAGCGGGATTGCCGCTGACGATCAATGTGCCGAGACGCACGGTTGGATTCGGATCTCCCTGTGGTCCGGTGTTGGTGGCGAGTGAGCGCAAGACGTAGCGGCCGGGCTTCCCGGCGCGAACGACGACCGTGAGGCGCGCTCCGGCGGGCAAGAACAGGGCTTTCTGTTTCTCCGCTTTGCGCAGCATGTTGCCGTCGCGCTCCAGCACCCAGAATTCATGACCTTCCAGAGCGAGATTGAAGAATGCATCGGCACCAAGGTTCCCCAGCATCCAAATTTGATACTCGCCCGGGCGCGCGCGGATGGGCGGATTACTGAAGCCGTTGATCGTTTTGGTCAGTGCTGAGTTCGGATCCTGGTCGGGCAGAAGGTTTGCCTTCAACAGCATGACCCGCTGTCGCAAGTTGAGCAATTCGGGATAGTGGTCCGCGATGACGCCATCGACGATCAGCATCCCCGACAACCCCGAGAGAATTTGGGGCTCGACGAACCCATGCAGGTGGGTGTGATACCAGTGCAGGCCCTGCGGATGGTCATCCGGGAAAGTGAAGCGATTTTCGAACGATTGGCCGGGCCGAATGCGCACAAACACGCTGTCGCCCGGTGGTATTGGTGTCACGTCGGTCCCGTGGTAGTGGACGTTCGTTAGTTCCGGCCCATCGACCTCGACATCCGCCGGCCCGATATGGTTGACGATCGTCAACCGGAACTTGTCGCCGCGTTTCACGATCAGCGTTGGTGGGGTGTACCGCCCGTTGAAGACGTTGCTCGTAAAGGTGCGCCCTGCGACGGTGACACGTCTGGGCGCTGCCGTCAGCGTGGCTTCCAATACGCCGTTTCGACTGCGAATTACCGGCGGATTCGGCAGGTCGTCGATGGTCCGGGGGAGGGTTTCTTCCGCGTCGTCGAAGCTCTCTCCGGTCGATAATCCCTCTTGCGCCAATTCTTCCGCCGACGCCCAGGTATAGCTGAGTAATCCTGCAAGAAATACCAGGATCGCAATTGCGACGCCGCGAGTCCGGAGCGCCATGATTGTGTCCTCCCTATATTTCGCCGGACAGAGAGTCCGGAGCCATGGAGAAAATACAGTATCTGGTATCGAGCCGCATCCATCGTCTCACTAGACACATCATTTGGGGGTGGATGTCGCTGCATTGTCATCATGTCCCTCAGGTGCGCGTCCCGTTGAGTAACTCTTCAATCCCATTCAACAAGACGATCGATCCGGCTCTGTTTTATTAGGAAGACATATTTTCGCCATAATTTTCCCCAAACTGCAGGTGCTCTTACCCGTTTGGGGGTATATGGATCATGATGCGATTGTATATAATTCGACTAATGCTCTTAATAATAGCGCTGATGATGCCCTTTGGTGTTCTGGGTTTGAACCAAGCCGTGGGCGCGACGACCGTGATCAACAGCTTCGAGGATCCGAACGAACTTTCTGCGTGGCAGACCCGCGCCGGACAAAATTCGTCTGGAGCAATGGGGCAGCTTTCTGTCAGCCCCGGATACCGGCAACAGGCTGCGGCACTCGACTTTCAGCTTGGATGTCCGGCCGATGCCTCCGAATGTCAGGTTCTGGCTGCCACGGCGCTCACTCCTGCCGTACTGGGTAATTATCTCGATATCTGGATCAGTTGCACGGCGTGCGATCCGACCTACGAGGTGAGGGATGGCACAGGCCAATGGCTGACCTACAAGGCAGCGCCCTTGCCGCTTTCGGCGCGCGCACTGAACGCGTGGCACCGCGTCTTTATCTCCTTGCCCAATCAGATCGTTGGGCATCGGGGTGGGGCGAACGACGGAGTCTTCCATCAAGGGGTGCAGGAGATAAGAATTATTGTACGTCGAGACGAACTGTTAGGAAGCAACGGAAGGTTGATGTTTGATGAAGTTCGCATCCATCAAAAATTATCTGACGCCTTCCCCGGAGAGATCACCATCAATCCGGCAATCGCCGATTTTTTAACACCCAAGCTCCCCGGCGCTCCGCTGAACGACGTTTTGAAAGGAGTTTCGGGCGACGGTTTGCTGGGGGGGGAATCCGGATTTGCTTTTATACGGACGCCGATGATGTGGGCGAACGTGGAGCGAGTGGTTGGGAAATATGATTTTTCCGTCCCAGACAGACGATTGCAGCGGGCCAAACTAACCGGCGCAACCGTCCTGTTTACGCTTGGCTTCGGTCACCCCATACTCACGGGTGGTCGCCCACCGCGCACCGATCCGGAGATAGCTGCATTCGCGGCGTTCGCGGCCGCGGCTGCGGAGCACTACCAGGGCGAACCGGTGGCGTTCGAAATCTGGAATGAACCCAGCTTCCCGAATTTCTGGCAGCCCACACCATCGGCGCAGGAATACGGCCGACTGCTGGCCGCCTCGATCGCAGCGATAAGGCTCGCAAGCCCCACAGTCAGGGTCATCACCGGCGGCTTGCCCGGATGGGGGCATTGGGAGCCCTGGGACTTCCTGCGCGAGATCATCCGCAGCAACGCGGTGGCGGGTGCCGACGCGCTCGGCATTCATCCCTATACGGAAAACAAGGTGGGCGAGCCCGAAGGCCGGTGGCAGCATATCCTGCGCGGCCGCCGTCTCGTTCGGCAAGAAATGAAGGAGCAGGCGCTGCCATTCGCATTGACCGAATGGGGAATATCCTCGACGCCGTTCGATCCGGGCGGCAATGGCCATACAGCGGCAAGCAGGCACGCCCAGGCCGTCAGAGTCGTCCGATCCTACCTGACGTGGTTCAACGTTGGCCCCGTCGAACAGGCGTATTTCAATCTCGTGGATGCGTGTAGCGACGCCCGTACCATCGACTGCAACCTCGGGCTCTATACGACGGACCTGCAGAAGAAGGCCGCGATGAGGGCACTGGAGGCCCTTTCGTCCACCGTTTCGTCCCGGACGTTTGGAGGAATGCTGCGGCAGAGCGAGCAGCTTCCTCCCTGGCTCAATGTGGCAAGGTTCGATGGACCAACGGACGTTGTCCTCGCAGCCTGGATATCGGTACCGAACAAGACAATGAAGCTCCGACTTCCGACCGGGGGCTCCGCCACCAACGTCTACGGCGCTCCAATAACGCCGAAGGACGGTTCGGTGGTCCTTAACTATGGCGGCGGGCCAATTTACCTGCGCGCACCGAAATAGCGGTCAGGGTGATCGCGGCGGCGGGTCGATGAGGCCTGCCGCGCCTCATTCCACGGTGACGCTCTTTGCCAGATTACGAGGTTGGTCGACGTCCGTGCCTTTCAGCACGGCAACATGATAGGCGAGGAGCTGGATGGGAATGGTGTAGAGCAGCGGCGCAACGAACGCATCAACCGACGGCAACTCCACCGTCGCGGCAGCAACGTCGCCAAGACGCTCGATCCCCTCCTTGTCCGACAGGAAGATCACCTTGCCGCCGCGTGCAATCACCTCCTGCATGTTGGAGGCGGTCTTGTCGAAAAGGAGGTCGGAAGGCGCGATGACGATGATCGGCATATTCTCGTCGATCAGCGCGATGGGACCATGCTTCATCTCGCCGGCGGCATAGCCCTCGGCATGAATGTAGCTGATCTCCTTAAGCTTGAGTGCACCTTCCAGGGCGATCGGGAAGCCGGTGCCGCGCCCGAGATAAAGGACGTCGCGGGCTTCGGCGACCGTCCGCGCGATTTCGGCAATCTGTTGGTCGTGATTGAGAACCTCGTTGGCGCGGCTCGGCACCTCGGTCAGCGCGCGGCACAGGCGGCGCTCCTCGGTGCGGTCGATGGTCCCTCGCTTCGCTGCGATCGCGATCACGAGGCAGGCGAGGACAGTGAGCTGCGTGGTAAACGCCTTGGTCGAGGCGACGCCGATTTCCGGACCCGCGCGGGTCAGCAGCACGGCGTCCGCCTGGCGGGCCATCGAGCTTTCCTGGACATTGACAATGCTGAGGACGTGCTGGCCCTGCTTGCGGGCGAACGCCATGGCCGCCAGGGTGTCCGCCGTCTCACCGGACTGGGAGATAAAGAGGGCGAGGCCGCCCTGCGGCATGTCGGCCCCGCGATAGCGGAACTCCGAGGCAATGTCGACCTCGGTCGGGATGCGGGCGATCCGCTCGAACCAGTACTTGGCGACGAGAGCGGCATGAAAGGACGTCCCGCAGCCGACGATCGTCAGCTTTGACAGGCGCGTCGCATCGAACGGCAGGGGCGGAAGCACCACCACTTCGTTCCAGGGGTTGAGCAGGCCATGCAAGGTGTCGCCGATGACCGCCGGCTGCTCGTAGATCTCCTTCAGCATGAAGTGGGCGAAGTTGCCCTTGCCGATCAGGGCGCCTGATGTGGCGGTCAGTTTGACCGGACGGTCGACCAGCGCTCCGGAGGCGTCGTGAATTTGCGCGCCGCCCGGCGTCACCTCCGCCCAGTCCCCTTCGTCCAAATAACAGATGCGGCTGGTCAGCGGAGCCAGCGCCAGCGCGTCGGAACCGAGGTACATTTCGCCGTCGCCATAGCCGATGGCGAGCGGGCTGCCGCGGCGCGCGCCGATCATCATCTCGGTATGGCCGGCGAACAGGATTGCCAGGGCAAAAGCGCCGTCGAGGCGGCCGAGCGAGGCCTGCACCGCCTCCTGCGGGGTCATTCCCTCGGCCAGGAAGCTGCTAATCAAGTGCACGACCACCTCGGTATCGGTCTCGGTTTCGAACCGGCATCCCCTGGCGGTCAGCTCGCGGCGCAGCGCATGGAAGTTCTCGATGATGCCGTTGTGCACCAGCACGACGCGGTCGTCTCCGTGCGGGTGGGCGTTCACCGCCGTCGGCGCACCGTGGGTCGCCCAGCGGGTATGGCCGATGCCGATCCGGCCATCGACCGGCTCGGTCTTCAGCAGGGCGTCGAGGTTGGCAAGCTTCCCTTGCGCGCGGCGCCGGGTGATGGTGCCGTTGGTGAGCGTGGCAATGCCTGCCGAGTCATAGCCGCGGTATTCCAGGCGCCGGAGGCCGTCAATCAACAACGGAGCAACGGGATTCTTGCCGATGATACCGATGATTCCGCACATGCTGCGCTCGTCTCCAGTTCAGCTCTTTTTCGATGCCTTCGCCGCTTTTTCCGCTTGACGCCGCTCCCGAAAGGCACGGGCCCACGCCAGCTTTTCGGCATGGGATCCCCGGGTCAGCGCCAGCGCGTCATCGGGGACGTCTCGGGCAATGACGCTGCCGGCACCGATAATGGCGCCGTCGCCGACGCGCACAGGGGCGATCAACGCGGTGTTCGATCCGATGAAGGCGCCCGCGCCAATATCGGTATGCTGCTTGAAAAAGCCGTCGTAGTTGCAGGTGATGGTACCTGCGCCCACGTTCGCTCCGGCACCGACGCGCGCGTCGCCCACGTAAGTCAGGTGGTTAACCTTGGCTCCCTGTTCGATCCTGGCGTTCTTGATCTCGACGAAGTTGCCGACATGAACCTGAGGACCGATCGACGCCCCCGGCCGTAGCCTTGCGAACGGCCCAATTTCCGCCCCGTCTCCGATCTCCACGTCAAGCATATGACAAAAGCCGCGAATGAGAACCTTGTCGCCGATTCGTACGCCGGGCGCAAAAATCACAAAAGGCTCGATCAGCACGTCTCGGCCGATGACGGTATCATAACTGAAGAAGACGCTTTCCGGATCGACGAGCGTCACACCGTTCGCCATTGCCCGCGCGCGCAACTGCGCCTGGACGGCGCGCTCGGCAGCAGCTAGGTCCGCCCGAGAATTGATGCCCAGGAGTTCCGCCTCGGCCCCTTCGACGACGGCACAGCGGCACCCGTCAGCGCGGGCGAGAGCGATGATGTCTGTCAGGTAGTACTCGTTCTTGGCGTTGGCGTTGCCCAGCCGGTCGAGCCAGCCGAACAGCCTGCGTCCGTCGATCGCCATGACGCCGGAGTTGCATAGTTTGACGCGACGTTGTTCGGGCGTCGCGTCCCGAGCCTCGACGATCCCCTCGAGAGATCCATCGGCACCCACCAGGAGCCGCCCGTAGTCGCCCGGTTCGGCAGGTTCGAAGCCAAGAACCACAATGGCAGGTGACGCGCTCGACTGACGCTGCCCGATCATCCGGGTCAGCGTTTCGGATGAGACAAGCGGCGTATCGCCGAAGACGACGAGAACGGTGCCGTCGAAGCCGTCGAGCCTTTCGCGCGCGGTCATCGCCGCGTGCCCGGTGCCCAGGCGCTCGCGCTGGATCACGGTTGGGTAAGGTGCAACGGCGTCGGCAACCGATTGCATGTCCGGCCCGATCACCACCACTTGCTGGTCAGGTGCGAGGGCGTCCAAGCTCGCCATCAAGTGGCAGATCATCGGCCGGCCGGCAATCGGGTGCATCACTTTTGGCAGGCCGGAGTTCATACGGGTACCGTGCCCGGCAGCCAGGATCAAAAAAGCAGTTTTTTGGATGGCCATGCTCTGTAGAGCCGCTCTAAAAGCTGGACGACAAAGGATAAGAAAGCTGGCGGTCAAAGTGCCACACGCATCACCCCACGCCAACGTTTCGCATCCTCTTCTACACAATTTGTCCAAAGGGATCGATGAGCGTCTTCAAAATTGTCATTTTTGACCTGGATGGGACGCTGGTGGACAGCGCTCCGGACTTGCATGAATCGCTGAACGACGCGCTGAGGCCGGTCGCTCCGCGGTCGCTGACGCTCGGCGAAGTCGAATCGATCGTTGGCGATGGGGCAGCGGTACTGGTGCGCCGAGCGCTCGCCCTGAGCGGTGCGATGGCCTTGCCGGAACCTGAAGAAGAGGCGGTGTTATCGCATTTCCTCGCTGCTTACGGCGACCGCGCCACCCGGCTGACCAAGCCCTATGCCGACGTGCCCGAAACGCTTGCGACGCTCGCTGGCGCGGGGTTCGCGCTTGGCGTCTGCACGAACAAGCCTGAACGGATGAGCCTGGAGATTCTGCAGGCGCTTGGACTCGATCGCCATTTCGGCGCGGTGATCGGTGGCGACAGCCTGAACGGCGTCCGCAAGCCCGATCCGCGGCATCTGCTGGCAGCCGTCGAAGCCTTGGGAGGCGGGCCCGAGGCGACGGTCATGGTCGGCGACAGCCACAATGACGTGGCGGCCGCGCGCGCCCTCGCGGTGCCGGTGATCGTTCGCGCTGGTGGCTACAGCCCGATTCCTGCCGATCGTCTCGGCGCCGATGCGGTTTTTCGCGAATTCCTGGAACTGCCGGACGTCATCGCCGGGCTCGCTTGACACTGTCCTCACTGCCGCCGTTATATGACGGCCGGCTTCTCGGGCGCGTAGCTCAGCGGGAGAGCACTGCCTTCACACGGCAGGGGTCGCTGGTTCAATCCCAGCCGCGCCCACCATTTTAGGCAGACCGTTTCAACAGGCCTTATATTGGCGGCTTGGGTGAAGCCGTTGTCAGCCAGCCACGACCCTGGCTAGATACCATCGTTCCCACAACAAATGGCCTCTTGCTCACAGGAACGATAGGGGGGTCTGATGACGTGCTCATGTCTGTGTCTTCTCGGCGCCGGTCGGCTGCGCATCGCCGTCGTAGTAATGTCGTTCGTGGCTGTTCTGCCGACGGCCGTAACAGCGGCGGATCTTCGGGTGAAGAGGGTGGCTGTCGAATGCAATGGCGGTTGTCGCGATAGCACGCTCGGTCAGATCTGCGGGATCGGCTGGACTCCCATCGCTGTCGATTGCAGCGACGCTATGGAAAAGCTCATCCTCCGTTTCTTGCGGAGGGAATAACCGCTGTTCATCATCGATCGTATCGCCGGGGCATTCCTTGGGTGCTTACTGTGATGACGTCAGAGGCGCCGACGCCAACGTGTACTGCATCCAGTAGTACCTGCACCTAGCCTGACTGATCTGACGTTTGCCACGCTCCCGCTGACGCTGACTCGATCGGGGCAACCGCGACCGTCAGCCGTCGGTGTGGGCAGTGGCCCCAGGACGGTGCTTCACGCCGCGGCGGGGATCGGGCTCGCCGGCCCTTCGAGCGGTACCGACTGTGCCTGGGCCTTGAGGTCCAGCGCTTCGGCCCGATGCGCGATCAGCCCTTTGTGGAGGGCGGCGAGTTTCGCAACCGCTGCCGGGTCGACCGTAACCTGCATCTTGTGCAGCGCGTCGGTCAGTGCGGCCTCGTGGTCGGTGCGAGCAGACGGTCTGACCGATCGCTCGCCGATAATCGCCTGCAACTGCTTCTCGATCAACTCGACGCCAATGAAGCCAGCGATGCGCGCCATTTCAGACGCAGGTTGCGCCGCCAGATCCTCGTAGCGGACGAGCATCGTATCAGGATTCCGCTGCCCGACTTCATCATGCGCGAACTGAAAAAACCGCAGCGTTTCTTCGAAATGGCCTCGCATCCGCGTCGCGTCCCGCATCGCAAACCACTTAAACTTGCTCTTCGTGATGCTCGCGGGGTCGCGGACCAGGAGGAGGAAGCGGGCGCCTGGGAAGAGATCGCGCAGCAGCTTCATTTCCGATCGCCCGTAGTGGATTTCCTTGAATCCCCAGCGGATGTCGCTCGGGATCCTCTGATTCAGGAGCGAATACAGAAAAGTGCGAAAGGCTTGTCGAACCGTCGCTGCAGTGAAGCTGTTCACCCACTCAATCGTCATCGTATCGGAGGAGCAGACCACCGCGTCCTTGCGCAAAAGGCTGTCCACCCACGGTTCTGCCGCCGCAACGAAGGCGAGGGTGCTCGGCCTGGTCAGCTTCGCGTAGCAGGCGGCAAGCTCGGTCAAAATGGCCGCGTGCTCGCCCCATACCACCAGATCCTTCGCGCAGTTCAGATAGCGAAGCAGGAGCGTGCTGCCGGATCGTCCGGTGGTGATGACAAAGACGGGTCTGTCCGAGGCTTGCAGTGATGATACTGCCGTGTCGTCCATGATGCCGATCCTGTGCCAGACCCTGTGCTCGGCCAATCGCTTCGCGCTGGGCGTAGTCCTTCAGCTTCGGCGACCCTGGTAAAGAATTTCCTAAGGCCGGACAGGATTTCCTCTGACCTGTCGATACCAGAGACGAGAGGACAGCCCTCACCGTAAGGGACAAGGTTCACGACCTGCGCTTCCCGGCTCCGGTCGAGTGACGCGGTCGTGATCTGAAGTTGCGCCTGTAAGGAGCTAAACTCCGCTCGGAGGCTTCGGAAGCGTGGGTTGAAGGGTGTCATGCCGACCAGACGGGATGTGATTCGGGGTGGCGCAGCGTTGGTCCTGGGGGCCGCCCTCGTTAAGTTTTTGCCACTGAGGTCGCAGGCGGCAAGCGAGCAGGGCCCGTTCGAGATTCAGTACAGCGAGGCCAAGTGGCGGCAGCTGCTGACGCCGGCACAGTTCGAGGTTCTCCGCGCGAATGGCACGGAACGAGCTTTCTCAAGCCCTCTCGACAAGGAGTTCGCTTCGGGAACCTATCTGTGCGCCGGCTGTGACCTCGCCGTGTTCTCGTCCACGACCAAGTTCAACAGCGGTACCGGCTGGCCCAGTTTCTGGGCGCCTATCGAAGGCAACGTCGGTCGCTCGGCCGACAAATCGTGGGGGATGGTCGTCACCGAGGTGCATTGCCGCCGGTGCGGCGGCCATCTCGGCCACGTGTTCGAGGACGGTCCGCCGCCAACGGGACTGCGCTATTGCATCAACGGCGTCGCCTTGAAGTTCGTGCCGCAGGCCTGACCGACGACACCTCGTAAGAATCAGCAAAGGATTAGAGCGCTCGTGATACGCCATGCTCTCTTGACGGCTCTGCTCTGTGTTTCGGCAACGGTCGGTGCAGCGGCAACGGACGCCCCGACCACGGCAACCGCCATCTTTGCCGGTGGCTGTTTCTGGTGTACCGAGGCTGACTTCGATAAGCGGGACGGCGTGATCTCCACCACGTCCGGTTATGACGGCGGAACCACGCCTGACCCCACTTATGAGCAGGTGTCGTCAGGGGGAACCGCTTACGTCGAATCGGTGAAGGTCGTCTACGATCCGCAGAAGGTGACCTATCCGGAGCTGCTGGATTATTTCTGGCGACACATCGATCCTCTCGATGGGGCAGGGCAATTCTGCGATCACGGTCCGCAATACAGGTCGGTGATTTTCTACGAGACCGAGGAGCAGAGACAGCAGGCGCTGGCATCGAAACAGGCACTGGAACGGAGCGGACGCTTCGGCAAGCCGATCGCCACCACCATCGCGCCTTCAACCCAGTTCTATCCGGCCGAGGACTATCACCAGGATTTCTACAAGAAGAACCCGGTGCGCTATAGTACGTATCGCGTGGGGTGCGGGCGCGATCAGCGCGTGCGCGCCCTTTGGGGCGGGCCTGCCGGCGATAAGCCGTCCTGATCCGGGGGCGGGCCTTTCTTCTCCCGCGCCTGCACCGGGCTTGCCGACAGGCGATCATAGACGGGCTTGCCGTCCCGACTGACATATCCGAACGACAGCACGCCCGTCGGGCAGGCCTGCACGCAGGCTGAGCAGCGGACACATTCGGGATCGCTCATGCCCAGGCCCTTGTTGGCAAAGTTCATGACGTCGATGCCCTGGTGGCAAACCGACGTGCAGACATTGCAGGAGATGCACTTCTTCTTCTCGGCAAAGATCCTGAACTTCGAGAACCGCGCATAGATGTGCATCAGCGCCGCGAGCGGGCAGGCGAAGCGGCACCAGACCCGGCCGGAGAAGTGGAAATAGAAGGCGGTTCCGATGATGCCGGCGAACAGCAGATCGACGAAGTATTCGAAGTTCAGGACCGGGATGCCGGCCAGGAGAGCATGATAGAGGGTGCCGGCCGAAGTCTCGGGCGCGATCCAGGAGATGATGCGGAGGATCAGGATGATGACGGCGAAGGCGAGGAAGGCCTGTCCCACCATGTTCAGGCGGTTCGACCTGGGCCCGTGCGGCATCTTGTGCCGGTGGCGATCCCCCAGGGTTTCCGCCAGCGCCCCACAGGAACAGATCCAGCCGCAATAGGCGCCCTTGCCGAAGTAGGAGATGAGCAGCGGAATCAGGACGAATGTCTGAATGCTGCCGACGATCAACCAGCCCCACATCGGCTGATCGGTGAACCAGTTATAGATGAACAGCGGCCACGCAAGCACGAAGCCGTAGGCGCGCCAATAAGCGCGCTCCTCTCCAAGCGCGTCGTAGCGCTCGAAAAAGGCGTCGGCAAACGGTTGCAGGAGGGCGCCATCATGGAAAAAACCGTTGCGTCCCATCCAGGGCAGAAGAATTTGCGGTAGGACAAAGAGCAGGATGCACTGGATCCCAACCAACAAAGTCGTCTGCCAGGTCACGTACGGGGTTCGTCGCCGGCGGATGCGGCGGACGCCGAAGACGATCACGATCACGCAGTAGAGCAGGGCGTACCAGAAACCCGCATTTCTTGCCGAATCCAGAACCGTGAACAGCAGGCTGCCGTGATCGACCGCGGTCAGGCCGAAGGCGTCGGTGAGGGCTTGGACCCAGGAAAGAGGGTTGAGAGCCGGCAGGTTCAATTGCGGGAAGGGACTGCCGCCGATGGTGAAGCCAAACTTCTTCCAGTGAAACAGCCAGATGGTGAAGAGGAGCATCGCCGCAAGCTTGGCCCATGTTGCGGGCGTCCACTCGGCCGCAATGGCGATGCCGCTTCGCCGGAAAAAATCGAGCGGCGGCTCCCGTCCGGTCATCGCGAAGACGACATCGTTCGGCAGCCTTATCGCCTGATCGTCGGTATTGAGGAGTTCGACGGCATCGCGTTCGATCCTCGTCAGCCTGCTGCCGAGCAGAAGCTTCAGAGACCCTGCCCCCGCATCGCCCCGCATCCACGGCTGCGCCGATGTCGAGACCCGCTCCGAGGTCGGCTGCGCCACACCCACGCTTGCCTTGGGATCGGCCACCAACATCCCGACCTTCTCGACGTTTTCGGGCTTCGGACGGGCAAACTCCTTCTTGCGATAGCTGAGCGTCACGTGTGCGCCGACGCAGGCGAGCGCGATCGCCGTCTCGAGCGCCGAGTCGCCGCCGCCAACGACAAGAACCGCGCGGCCTGCGAAGTCCCTGGGGTCATGGAGGCGGTTGTAGACCTTGTCGAGATCCTCGCCAGGCACGCCAAGCCGGCGGAAGTTGCCGCTGCGACCGATCGCGACGATCGCTCGTTGCGCCGCGATCGTGGTGTTCCCCGCGCTCAGATGCAGCAGACCACCGCGGCGTTCGATCTTTTCCACCCTGAGGGGAACCGGCGTGATTTCCGCAGTCTGCTCTCGCAGTTCCTCAAGCAGGGCCTCTTTGACCGTGGCATGGAACTGGATCTCGCCCGCCGGTGTCATCTCCGTCGGGTAGGTATAGATCGGCTTGCCCTTGGGGAAGTTGGCGATGGTCGAGAACGGCTCCTGCGCTTCGAAGAGGGCAAAGCGGATGCGCGCCTTGGCCGCTTCCTTTGCCGCGGCATAGCCACTGACGCCACCACCGATCACCGCAATGTCAAGGACCTCAGCGTCCCCACCACCAGGCTTGAAGTCACGTTCTGCGAGGATGGCGCGCACCGCGTCCGCGCCACTGTCGGCGGAGAATTTAAGGAGCGGGATTCCGGTAAGATCGCCCACGATCCGCACGCCCGGCACGCTCGTGAGACCGCACTCGCCGACCAGCGGCAGCTTCTCGACGACGCCTGCAGGCCACTGCCCATGCAGCCAGTGGTAATAGGTCCGGATCGGGTTGCTCAGCATCGCGATTCCCTGTCGCCCGGGCGTTTGGCCGCTATCAGCTTGGTGCCGTAATAGTCCTCGTAGAGCGTCCGCGCGAGTGCTGGCCGGCGTCGGGACAAGAGATAGCGTCCGGTCAAGCGGATGATCAGCAAGGCGCGGCTTCGTTGCCTGCCCGGCCGCCAACGTCGCGCCGACGTAACGCCATTGAGGCCGAGGTGAAGGGTCGGCCCGACCCGGGTGAGTCTGAGTCCGAGTTCGACATCTTCCATCAGCGGAATATCCGGAAAGCCACCCATTTCCGGCAAGGCTGCGCACCTTACGAACTGCCCTTGATCGCCGAAGCTGAGGCCCGACAACGCTGAGCGGGCGGCATTCAGCCATTCAATCGCAATCAGTGGCGGAGTCGCCCCCGCAAACCGCTGGCCCAACGCTCCGCCCGCGGCGGAAGGCGCGGCAGCCAATGCTCCGAGGATGGCCGCGACCGAGCCGGGCGGCGGGAGGGCATCGGCGTGAACGATCCAGATCACGTCGCTGGCGGAGTTCCGGACGCCGAGCGCAATCTGGGTTCCACGGCCGCGCGAGCCGGAGACGACGCGTGCGCCGAGGCCGGCCGCGACCGATGCAGTGCCGTCGGCCGAGCCGCCATCGGAGACAATGATCTCCGCAGGTGGCGGTCGTTGCGCGCGCAGCGCTGCGACGCAGCGGCCGATCATCGCCGCTTCGTTGTAGGCAGGAATGATCGCGCAAACCGAACGGGGAGGAGCCCATCGCCGATGCCGGCGATCGAACAGGCGGGCAACGGAATGCCGAGCACTGATGATAAGCACGAAGGCGAACGGCAGCCACTGCGCCCACCACGCCCATGCGGGCTGGCCGAAGTCTCCCGCTTCGGCGCCATGAGCCCAGGAGGCGAAATAGAAGGCCTGCAAGCCGGTCAACAGCAGCCATGCCGGAGGCAGCAGCAGGGCAAGAAACGGAGCGATCCAGGTAAAGTACCAGAAGTGGGTCACGGGGGTGAGCAGCAGGAGCCCACCCAGAATGAGGAAACCGCCGCGCCAGGGGCAGGCGACGCGCCAGGTGATCAGGCAAACCCACGCTGCGAGAAGAGCGCCAACGATCAAGACCGCCGCATTCTGATCTTTCAGCAGATGCAGGGCCACCTGATGGACAAAGCCGTTGTGGTAAGTGGTCGTGCCGAAGGCAAGTGTGCCGTGGATGAGATTTGGAATGTCACCGGAAAAAGGGATTACCGGGAGCGCGAGCGCCACGGGAAAGATCCAGAGCCTCCGATCCCCCAGGCAGCGCAACAGAAGTGGTGCCAGCACGATCGCGACAATCTTCAGGTCGACCGCGATCGCCAGCCAGATCCAGGCGGCTGCGGCCCGCCTGCGCGTTGCGCTGGACAGCGCCAGCAGCATGGCCAGAACGAAGACCGAGTCGAAGTGCGCCTCGGCGGCGGTGGAGAGCAGCAGAACCGGGTTGAACGCAACCAAAGCCAGGTTCGCCTCGGGCAAGCGGCGTCGGCGCAATTCCGACAGCAGCAGGAACAACATGGCCATCTCGGCTGCGACAAACAGCAGCTTCATCGGTACCGCACTGTCGTCTACCGCGACGCAGAACGCGAAAAGGGCCTGCGCCAGAGGCGGATAGGCGGTGAATTTGTCCTTGTTGTTCATGCCGGCCCAGTTGGAGTCCCGCCAGGCGGCGGGCGCGTCGGCGGCGGCTTGGGCATAGACGCTGTCGCCCGACAGTGTTCGCGCGCCCTCCCAAAGGTAGCGGGAGACATCGTCGGATGGCGGGAATGGCAACAGCGCCAGACGCGCGGCAAGCGCGCCCAACAGCAGCACCGGGCAGATCCTGCGCCAGGGCACCTGCAGAAGAGCCAGCCACAATCCGACGCACAGGCCGAACAGGATGGCGTGGACGACGATCATCGCGACCGGCCTTGACCGTGTGCCGAAATACTGACCGGTGACAGTGCAGACCACGATGGCCGTTGCTGTGATCGCAACCGGTAAAATGGCGCGCAGGCGCCAATCGGTTGCCGCGTCGGCCGGCGGCGCGGCGGCCTCAAGCGCCGTCATCGGGCATCACGGACTTGTGTCGGTGCGGGAACAGCACTGCTAGTCGGCATCATCAGCCGTCATCACGCGCCGGCAGCTCCCACGCGTCAAGCTGGCAAGGCGGGATCAACGCAAGTGTGAAGGGCAAGAGTCCCGCTGGTGCCAGCGCTCCGCCCTTGACAGTCGCGGTCGCATCGCCAATACGGCTGACGCATGAGCCCCATTCTGCGTCTCGGCGTCAACATCGATCACGTCGCCACCATCCGCAATGCGCGTGGTGGCGAGCATCCCGACCCCGTGCGGGCGGCAGAGGTGGCGGTCCGGGCTGGCGCCGACGGGATCACGGCACACCTGCGCGAGGATCGCCGGCATATCTCGGACGCCGATATCGACCGCTTGCGTCGCACCGTCGATGCCCCGCTCAACCTGGAGATGGCGGCAACCGACGAAATGCTCGCCATTGCGGTTCGGCATCGCCCCCATGCGGTGTGCCTGGTGCCGGAGCGCCGGGAAGAACGGACCACCGAAGGCGGCTTGGATGCAGTCGCCACATCGGCGCATCTCGCTCCCGTGCTGAGGGCGCTGAAGGAAGCCGGATCGCGGGCCACGCTTTTTATCGAGCCTGCCCCTGCGCAGGTGGAAGCGGCAGCCCGCCTTGGCGCCCATGCCGTCGAATTGCACACCGGGGCATGGTGTCACGCCACGGCGGCGCGCCGGCCCGAAGAACTTCGCCGGATCGAAGAGGCGGCACGATTGGCGGTGAAGCTCGGCCTCGAATGCCACGCCGGGCACGGCCTGAACTACGACAACGTCGGACCCGTGGCGGCCGTGCCGGAAATCGTCGAACTGAATATCGGCCACTTCCTCATCGGCGAGGCGATCTTTCTAGGCCTGGAGGAGAGCATTGCGCGCATGCGGGCGGCCATGGACGCTGCCCGTGGCCCCGGTGCCTCCCAGCCGAAATGATTCTTGGCGTCGGCACGGATCTGCTGGACATCCGCCGGCTTGAGCGAACGCTGGACCGTTGGGGCGAGCGGTTCTGCCTGCGCGTCTACACCGAACTGGAGCGCCGGCGCTGTGATCATCACGTCCACCGCGCCGCCCGGTACGCGCAACGCTATGCCGCGAAGGAAGCCTGCGCAAAGGCGCTCGGCACCGGGTTCCGTCAGGGCGTCGCGTGGCGCGACATGGAGGTCGACAACCTTGCCTCCGGCAAGCCGTTCCTGCGGCTGGGCGGCGGCGCAGCGGCAAGGCTGGAGCAGATGACGCCCGAAGGGCTGCGGCCCGCGATCGAGCTGTCGCTGACCGACGAGTATCCCTTCGCCCATGCCATCGTGGTCATTTCGGCGCTTCCGGTGGCCGGCCCCTGAAGCCGGGCGAACCCCCTCCAAGCAGTCGCCATGCCGACTCACGGCGTCTTTGCCCCCGCTTGTGCCACGACGATGGCTTGACATCGACACCTTGCAAATGGCTTGATCCGCTTTCGGCGCCCATTTTGGCGCTGCCTTTGTTTCTTCGGGACCCGACAGCTTCGAGATCCGGCCTATGGCGACGCAGAAAGCGAGCGGGTTCCTTGAACTCGTTAAGACCGTTGTTTACGCGGTTCTCATCGCCGCAGTGGTTCGGAGCTTCCTGTTTGAGCCATTCAGTATCCCGTCCGGATCCATGATCCCGACGTTGCTGGTTGGAGATTATCTCTTCGTTTCGAAATACTCCTATGGCTTCAGCCGCTATTCGCTGCCATTTGGCCTCCCGCTGTTTTCGGGACGGATTTTCGCAAGCCCCCCAGAGCGCGGCGATGTGGTGGTTTTCAAGCTGCCCACCGACAATACCACCGACTACATCAAGCGCGTGATCGGGCTGCCGGGTGATCGCATCCAGATGATCAACGGGATCTTGCACATCAATGGTGCTGCGGTCGGGCGCCAGCCGAACGGCGAGTACGCCGTCGGCAATGGCATCGTCAAACAGGTCTATCACCGTTTCATCGAGACGCTGCCGGGCGGACGCCGGCATGCCATCATCGAATTGAGTGACAGCGGCCCGCTGGACGACACCAACATCTACACGGTGCCGGAGGGACACTACTTCATGATGGGGGATAATCGCGACAGTTCGCGGGACAGCCGCTTCCTGGGCGAGGTTGGATACGTTCCCTTCGAAAACCTGATCGGCAGAGCGGAAATCATCTTCTTTTCGGTCGATGGACCGGCACTTGCGTTCTGGGACTGGTATCAGACGGTGCGCTTCGACCGATTGTTTCGGACCATTCAATGACCGGCCGCAGCGCCGATCCGTTACCGCGGTTACGGGCGCTGGAGGACCGGCTTGGGTACGCGTTCAGGTCGGATCCGTTATTGGTACAGGCTGTCACGCATTCCAGCTTCCAGGGTGAGGCCAGCAGCCGTCGCATTTGCAACGAACGGCTGGAGTTCCTCGGAGACCGGGTTCTCGGCCTGGTGATCTCGCACCTGCTGTTTCGGCGCTTTCCAGGCGAGGAGGTTGGCGCGCTCGCCCGCCGCCACGCCGCCGCGGTGCGCCGCGAAGCCCTTGTCGAAATCGCTGAACGCATCATGCTTGCGGACTGCCTGAGGCTCTCCCGGGGGGAAGAGGAGGCCGGCGGTCGCCGGAATCCGGGGTTGCTGGCCGATGCTGCGGAAGCCCTGATCGCCGCGATCTACCTCGACGGAGGGTTCGAGGCCGCAAGGGAGGTGGTCGAGCGGCTGTGGAGCGAGCTGATCGAACGCGATGTGTCGCCGCCGAAGGATGCGAAGACGTTACTGCAGGAGTGGGCGCAGGGTCGGGGGTTGCCGCTGCCCGCGTACCGCGAGACCGAGCGAAGCGGGCCACCGCACGCGCCGCTTTTTCGCGTCGAGGTGACCGTCGAAGGGCTGGCCCCGGCTGACGCCATCGGCCCCTCGAAGCGGGCAGCCGAGCGAGGTGCGGCGGAATCACTGCTCTTGCGGGTTCGCTCGGATCATGCCTGCTGACCGCGATCCGGACGGCGTCGGATCGACATCGCATCCTGCCGGGGACGATAATCGGCGCTGTGGCTTCGTTGCCATCGTCGGTGCCCCCAACGTCGGCAAATCAACGCTGGTCAACCGGCTGGTCGGCAGCAAGGTCAGCATCGTCTCGCCGAAGGTGCAGACTACGCGCGCGCGCGTGGTGGGTATCGCTCTGCTCGGCGGGACGCAGGCGCTGCTGGTGGATACTCCCGGCGTCTTCGCACCCCGACACCGGCTCGACAAGGCGATGGTGAACGCCGCCTGGGAAGGGGCTTCCGGTGCGGACGTGGTCGCGGTAATCGTTGACGCGGCGCGAGGCGACCGCGCGGTCCTGGAAGCGGCGCCTGTGGTCGACGGGCTGCGCGAGCGCCGGCGCCGCGCAATCCTGGTGATCAACAAGGTCGATGTCGTTGACAAGCCGAAGCTGCTGGAGCTGGCCGGACGTCTGAACAGCTCCGGGGTCTTCGAACAGGTCTTCATGATCTCGGCACTCAACGGCGATGGCGTCCGTGATCTCGCCGCGCACCTCGCCGCAGCGCTGCCACCGGGCCCATGGCTCTACCCGGAGGACCAGCTCTCCGACATGCCAGCGCGCCTGCTGGCTGCTGAAATCACCCGGGAGAAGCTCTTCTTCCGCCTGCAGCAGGAGCTTCCCTATTCGGTCGCGGTCGAAACCGAAAGCTGGGCCGATCGCGACGACGGCAGCGTTCGCATCGACCAGATCATCTGGGTCCAAAGGGAAGCCCAGCGCCCGATCGTGCTGGGCCGCGGCGGCCATCGGATCAAAAAGATCGGCGAACTCGCCCGTACCGAACTGGAAGCCTTGCTCGGCCACCGCGTGCACCTGTTCCTGTACGTCAAGGTCCGCGAAAACTGGCGGGAAGACCCGGCTTTCTTCCGGTTACATGGGCTGGAGTGGCTAAGCTAAATAGCAGCGACCGCAGGCTCTAGTTGCGTCACACACATCCCGTGCACGAGTTAAGAGAATGCGTCAGCAACTCCGCTCCTACACCGCCACGGCCACGCCGTTGAGGCGGCGGACGGCGTCGCTCAGTGCGGCGTCTTCGCTGTCGAAGGCGCGCTCGGCATCGGTCAGCGGCAGGCCGTTCTCGTCGATCTGGCGCCAGACCCAGTAGGCGCCGGTGTTCGAGGTCTGAACCCGTGCATACAACCGACGAAAAAAGCCGCGACGGCAGGGGTGCGGCTCGGTAATCATGATGTCGTGAACGCCCACGGCGCGTCCTCCTTTCGACTGTTTTGGCGCAATGTGCGCGTCATCGGCAGCAGGAGTTTAGCACAGCGACGGTCACGCACAAGTCGAGCAATGCATAAGACCTATGCACATTTGCCGCCTGCCTATAATTTAGGCGCGCGTGCCAACCCCCTGCCGGAGCGACAGTTCCCTTCGTCGCGCCTGAGCCGTGCGCGATGGAATGGTTAGACGAAGGCGTGGTGTTGTCGGTGCGGCCGCTCGGCGAAACGGCTGTCGTCGCCTCGCTGCTGACCCATGATCACGGCCGCCATACCGGCCTGGTGCGCGGCGGAGCCGGCCGGCGGGCGCGAGGAATGCTGCAGCCGGGCAATAAGGTCCGTTGCCAATGGCGGGGGCGCCTCTCCGAGCAACTCGGGGCCTTCACCTGCGAACTGGCCGCAGTGCCGGCCCCGGCGACGCTCGATGACGCACCCCGCCTCGCCGCCCTGGTCGCTGCCTGCGCCGTGCTCGACACCGCGCTGCCCGAGCGCGAGCCGTTGCCCACCCAATATGAAAACCTGCTCATCCTGTTGGGCGCGCTGGCGCACGATCCCTCCTGGCCGGTCACCTACGTCCGCTGGGAAGCGTCGCTGCTGGCGGACCTCGGATTCGGCCTCGACCTCACGTCCTGCGCGTTGACAGGTGCCACGCACGATCTCGCCTTCGTCTCGCCACGCACGGGGCGGGCCGTCTCAGCCGGGGCCGGCGCAGCGTGGCGGAAACGGTTGCTGGCGCTGCCCGCCTTTCTGGTGGATCCCACCGTCGGCGCCGCCGCTTCCGACGTTGCGGCCGGGCTGACGTTGACGGGCCATTTCCTCAGCCGCTACGTCTACCGAGAGCAGGGCGGGGAGACGCCAGCCGCGCGGGAGCGGCTGGCGTCGATCGTGATGCGCACGCTTGCCGGCCATTGCGATGGCCCTGCCCGCAGAGGATAGAAGATGCGCAGTGCTTCTCCACCCACCGAACCGGAACGCGGCATCGACGACGTGCCGCTGGTCGACGCCATCACCGAGCGGTATCTGACCTATGCCGTATCGACGATCGTCGGCCGCTCACTGCCCGACGCCCGCGACGGCCTGAAGCCGGTGCACCGCCGCCTGCTGTGGGCGATGCGACAGCTTCGCCTTGATCCGCAGTCCGGATTCAAGAAGTGCGCGCGGGTCGTCGGCGATGTCATCGGGCGCTATCACCCCCACGGTGATGTTGCCGTCTACGAGGCGCTGGTCCGCCTTGCGCAAGAGTTTGCGGTTCGCTGGCCGCTGGTCGAGGGCCAGGGCAACTTCGGCAACATCGATGGCGACGGGCCGGCGGCCATGCGCTACACCGAGGCGCGACTGACAGCCGTCGCCGAGGCCCTGCTCGACGGGATCGATGAGGACGCCGTCGATTTCCGCGCCACCTACGATGGGGAGGATGAAGAACCGGTAGTTCTTCCCGCCACTTTTCCGAACCTGCTGGCGAACGGTGCCTCCGGAATCGCGGTCGGAATGGCCACCAGCATCCCGCCGCACAACGTCGCCGAGATCTGTGCCGCGGCGCGCTACCTGATCGAACACCCGGAAGCGACCGTCGCCGACCTGGTGGCGCTCCTGCCGGGGCCTGACTTTCCGACCGGCGGCGTGCTCGTCGAGGACCTTGCAACGCGGACGGAGGTCTACCGGACCGGCCGGGGCAGTCTGCGGCTGCGTGCCCGCTGGGCAACCGAGAAGACGCCGGACGGAACGGTGATCGTGATCTCCGAGATCCCCTGGCAGGTGCAGAAGGCAAAGCTGATCGAGCGGCTTGCCGAGTTGCTGACGGAGCGCAAGCTGCCGTTTCTCGCCGATATTCGCGATGAGTCCACCGACATGGTTCGCCTGGTGCTGAAGCCACGCGGCCGTCCGGTGGATGCCGCGGCGATCATGGCCGAGCTGTTCCGGATGACGGAGCTCGAAGTGCGTGTGGGCGTCAACCTTAACGTGCTGATCGAAGGCACAACGCCGCGCGTCCTTGATCTGAAGGAACTCCTACAGTCCTGGCTTTCCCACCGCCGCGAGGTGCTGGGCCGGCGGAGCCGGCATCGGCTTGGTAGGATCGGGCAGCGGTTGGAGCTGCTGGCCGGATTTCTGATCGTCCACCTGAACCTCGACGAGGTCATCCGGATCGTGCGCGAGGAGGACGATCCGAAGGCGGCCTTGATGGCCCGCTTTGAGATCAACGACGTGCAGGCCGATGCCGTGCTGAACATGCGGCTGCGCCAGTTGCGTAAGCTGGAGGAGATCACGCTGATCAGCGAGCGCGATGGTCTGCTCGAGGAGCGTTCGGCGCTGGACGCGCTGCTCGGCGATAAGTCCTTGCAATGGCGACGGGTGAGCGACGAGGTGACCGCGATTGCCGAGCAATTTGGCGGGCAGACGCCGCTCGGTCGCCGCCGAACGACCATCGAGGGCGCGCCGGTGGCAGCGTCGGGGTTGCCACGTCTCAGCCGTTCCGCCCCCCAGCCAGTGACCATCGTGTGCTCTGAGAAGGGCTGGCTGCGTGCCGTCAGCGACCATCTGGACGAGGATGGGGCGCGTGCCGTCCGCTACAAGGATGGCGACGGAGCGCGCTTTCTCTTGCACGCGGTGACAACCGACAAGCTTCTGATCCTGGGCGGGCAGGGGCGGATCTATACCCTGCCCTGCGACCGGCTGCCGGCGGGACGCGGCTTTGGGGAACCGGTGAGGCTGCTGCTCGACTTGCCGCCGCCGTTCGAGGCGCAGGCCATGCGTGTCCACCGCCCGGGGGGCCGCTTGCTGATCGCGTCCGACGCCGGCCGGGGCTTCGCGGTGGAGGAGGATGAGGCGCTCGGGCAGACCCGATCCGGCAAGGCGGTGTTGCTCCTCGCCGAGAACGAGCGGGCGATCGTCCTGCGTCCGATCGATCCGGAAGACGACCGGGTTGCAGTGGTCGGCACCAACCGGAGGCTGCTGGTCTTTCCATTGGCGGAACTGCCGATGATGGCCAAGGGCCGCGGCGTTCTTCTGCAGCGGTATCGCGATGCCCGGCTGGCCGACGCGAAGACGTTTGTGGCGGCGCTTGGCCTGATCTGGCGGGGTGGTCGGGGAATTCGCAACGAAGCCGACCTTCGGCCTTACACCGGGAAGCGGGGTCAGGTCGGCCACATCGTGCCCCGCGGCTTTCCCAGCAGCGGCCGGCTCGACGATTAGCGCGCCGGCCGAGGGGGCGGACCTGATGGGCTAATTGGCGGAGAAGTCACGGACGGGCGATCAAACGCCAGACGCCGCCATTTTGAGGATCGCGGCGATGGGGGCGGAGGGGACCGCCGCCGGCTCCTGGAAGGGGTTTCCGTGAACCAGGATGATCGCCGCGGTCGGGGCGGCGGCGGCGGCGAACAGGACGACGGCAAGCGCCTCTGCCCTTGGCAGATCGACGTGCACCATCGCGATCGAAATCATCGTCAGCAGACCCAGGAATGCCATTCCCAGCCACTTCAACGGATTGACGTGGGTCTGGCTGAGTGCGACGCGCAAGTCGCGGCTGTTGCGGACCGCCGTCACCTCATGAAGCAGCATGGATTGGACCGTCGGCCCCGCTTCCGCAACACGGCTGTTAGCGAGCAGCGTGACCAGGTCGTCCAGTTGATGGGCGGCTGCCTCGCTGCTTTCGCGCTGCGCCAGCTTTGGCCATTCGTCGCGAACCGTCAGGGTGATGTATTCAGCGACGGCACCATGGACCTGCCGCCGCGCTTCCGGCGACAGGCTGTTGGAAAGATCCAGGATGGTGCGCAGGCTGCCCGCTTCTATGAAGACGGTATCGAGCGCCCGGTCATGGGCGGTCCAGGTGTCATGGGCCAGGAAGGCGACATTCAACGCGAACAGAACGCTGATGACGCTCATGAAGTTCTGGGCGACACCATGAAACCCTCTGATTGCTGCGCTATACGGCGACCGCTGGGTTGCCCATAGGAGAAGCAGCATCGCCAGCGTCGTTCCCAGAAGGACGAGCAAGGCAAACAGGTACTGATCGTATGGACCCAGGTTCGGCATTATCAACGGCCATTTCCTCTACGCCAAGCCATGTCGTGGCGTCTTAGCGCTGGCGTCGCCGACCAGCAAGATCGCAGGATCGCTCGGAAGCCTCTGGGCAGGTGAACGGCTCCGCTCTAAGCAGAGGTTTCACGAGAGGGGCCTTAAGGCGGGAACGTATTCAAGAGTGCCGGCAAGGACTCGCACTCGACGGAAGGGAGCAGCCTAAGATGGCGGACATGGTTGGCGGCAGCGGTGGGCGGACGGACGCCGGGACGTATGTCTTCTGGACCCGCGACACGGTGCGCTTTTCCGATGTCGACCGCTACCGACATATCAACAACGTGGCGACCGCGACCTACTGCGAGACGGGCCGCGTCGAATTCGCCGAGCGCCTATGGCCCGGCTCAACCGCCGGCGAGACGGCAGGATGGGTGATCGTCAAGCTGACGGTGGCGTTTCTTGCCCAGGCGCACTATCCGGGGGAAGTGCTGATCGGCACCCGGGTGGAAAGGGTCGGTCGCACGTCCGTGACGTTCGGCCAGGGCCTGTTCAAGGAGGGAATCTGCTTCGCCACCAGCGAAGCGATTATGGTCTGGGTGGATCTTGGTCATGCGGGCGGACCGGTGCCCTTCCCGGCGGGCCTCGATGCAAAACTCAGAGAAGAAGCAGAAAATCCCGTGCTAACCGCGGCGCAGGGGTGAGGTTACTGACCGGGCGAACCGTTGACGACCCTTGCACGGCGGCGCCCGCGAACATGGTCACGCATCGTTCGCGCCGAATGGCAGGGTTTGCAAGCGCTGCGCAGGTTTTCCCACCTGTTGTCGGAGGCGTCGCCATTGATGTGGTCGACCTCTGTCGCCGCCGCTTCGCCGCAAAATTCGCAAGTCGGGTGCGTGTCCAGCTTCTCCCGCCGCAGGCGCAGCCAAGCTGCCGTCTTGTAAAGTCGGTTGCAATTGCGCGGTCGAGCGGCAGCTACGGCCTGGCGGCGCATCCTCTCCCGCTCGGCCCGAGCGGGGTCAACCGGTTTCCATGGCATGTTCTGTTCTCCGCTGGCTGACGACGGAATGATGGTGCTTGCTTGGGGACAGTCACGGCTACGGCAGGATCAGGCCCAGCCGCAGGGCCGCGACGACGGCTTGCATCCGGTTCGAGGCGCCCAGCTTGGCCATTCCTCGCTTCAGATGGAAATTCACCGTATGCTCGGAAACATCGATAATCTTACCGATGCTCCAGGCGCTTTTTCCCCGCGCCGTCCAGGTCAGGCACTCCCGCTCGCGGTCGGTGAGCCGGATGTGGGGCGGTTCTGCGGCGCAGCGTCGGCACGCACGGGCGTAGGCGGCGAGGAACTGGATCGCCAGGATCTGCAGCTTGGCAAGGTTGGCCCGATCCGGGGGACGCGGACCGCCGGTTGCGAGACTGATGATGTACGTTTCGCCGTTTGGGCCGTGTAAGGGGAGGCTGACGCCATTCAGAAGTCCGGCGTCTCGGCTCTCAGCCATCACCCTGCGCTGCTTGGGCGTCAGCGGCGCTTCGCGGGCCAGTTCGTCCCAGATCACCGGATCATCCATCAGCGGAGCGCGCAGGAGCACAGGATCGACGATCTCGTAGCTATTTGCAAAATAATGGTGAATCCATTCTTCCGGCACGTTTGCGGTTGCCGTCGGCATCGGTTCCGAATAACCCAGGGTTCGTCGTGCCTGCGGGGTCACCGGGAAAAGGGCGAGACGATCGTAGCCCAGCTTTTCGGCGGCTTCGCGGAAGACTTCAAAAACCTGCTCGGGAGAGGTCGCGAAACTGCAGCGGTTAATGAAGCTTAGAAGATCACCTCCGCCCGCGGTCGCGCTGATACCAGCGCACCCTGCCCCGGGGAGCATCGCGAAGGGCTCGCCCGCAATGAGTGCTTGGTTCGCTTCATCTTTCGTTTGCATCGCCGCTGCTGCCATTGCCTCCTGTTCAAGCCGACTGGTGTCGGCATAATTTAGCCATAATTAACCTATATGGGTTATTACCACCTCCCCAGTGTAAATGTCAACGATCGCGTCAACCTGCTGACACCGGTAGGTGACGTTCCCTGATCAGCCCGGCTAGTTTCGCAAGGCTCTCAGGAAGGGCGAAAAACGATGACAGCGATCGACAGAGTATCCAAGGTCTTCCGGTGGGGTATCGACCCGCGTGCCCTTTCCAGGGGGCACGCCGAACTGTGGCCAGGCTCCGAAACACCTGCGACCCAGTGCCTCGACCTAGCTGATTTCGCTGAGCCCACGGTCTTGTCGGCGCCGCCGCCGATGCCTGCCTCGTGGCGACTGGACCGCCTTCGCCGCGCGGCCCGGACTTCGAGAGACCTCGCCCGCAATTACCTTCGTGCCGCGAAGTCCATGACGGCCGTCATCCGCTGTGCACTGGCTCCGACTGCGACGGACCTGGCTGAAGCGCGTCTTGCTGCGCTGCGCGACAGTCAGCTCAGAGCCCGTAAGACGCTGGCGTTCACCGTGCTTTGCCGTCGCCGGGCCGCCCGCCTCGCCGGCGAGCGCCATGATGCCGGTAGGTGACTCCGAGGCGGCACGGTTCTCCTTTCGCTGTTGCACAACGACGCTTCTTTCAGCTGTAGCGTTCGTGAGAAGTTTCCGGTATAGAACCACCCCATAAGGGTAAGGGTGGATGCGCCTCTGCGGGTCGGCTGACACAGGCGAACGAGACCGACCGCGACATGAAATTCCAACGGGGCGCGAGCCCGACGCAAGCACGGGTGGCCCGATGGCCGGTCCCGGACGCAGGCCCGTTGCGGCGCGGCTGCATGCTGGTCTTCGTTACTGTTATGATCGTCGTCGTCGATATGGTTGATCCGCAAGAGGGGCGGGCATCGGCGTTTTTCATTCGCGAACAAAGCGCCGCGGCGATGGGGAGCGCGTTTGCCGATGCGACTGCGGGCGCCGATGACCCGACGTACATGTTTTTCAACGGGGCAGCCCTGGGGCGTCAGTCCGGGAGCGGCGTCGCCGTCGTCGGCAGCTCGGTGCTGTCGCAGGCCAGACTCCGCAACGGGGCAGCGCGGACCTTTACCGGCGTCCCCATCGCTGGGGACGACGGCGGCGACGCGGGTGGTTTCGCGGCGATTCCGGCGACGTATGGGACCTGGGATGTCTCTCGCGACCTTGGATGGACGGAGGACATTCGGCTTGGTGTGGCTGTCAACGCTCCCTTCGGATTCGAAACCGAATACCGCGACAACTGGATTGGACGGTACTATGCGGTCCAATCGCGGCTACGAACGATTAATGTCAATCCGCTCATTGCTTGGCTTCCGTTTGAAGGCGTCTCCGTTGCCCTGGGCCTGCAGGCGCAGCGCATCGACGCCAAGCTGACGAACGCCATCGACTTCGGCAGCCTCGGGGCAGCTAGCGGTGTCCCAGGCGCCGTTCCGGGCGGGCAGGATGGTTTTGCCAAGCTGACAGGCGATGACTGGGGCTTCGGCTGGACCATGGGTTTGTTGTTTGAGCCTGCGGCCGGCACGCGGCTCGGAATCGGGTACCGATCCCACATCCGCCATGAGCTGCAGGGCGACGCAAGATTGCGGCTGGACGACGCCGGAATTGGAGCGGCGCTCGGGCAGTCGGCCGGGACGAGCGCGGCCAGGGCGAACCTGACCTTGCCCGAAATCGTCTCCTTCGGTCTTCATCAACAGCTGGATGAGGACTGGTCGATCATGGCCGAAGCCAGCTGGACGCGTTGGAGCCGGTATCGCGTGCTGCGCGTCCAATTTGAAAACCAGGATCTACCTGACGAATATACCGAGGAAGACTGGCGGGACACGTGGTTCCTTGCCGGCGGAACCAGTGTCCGGCTTGACCCCGAGTGGACTTTGCGTTGCGGCGTGGCTTGGGATCAAAGCCCCGTGCCGAGCCGGACAAGAACACCGCGAACTCCTGCCAACAGCGGGATCATGCTGGGTCTCGGCGTGGGTTGGCAGCCGTCGCCCAGCGTGAGTCTGGCCGCTGCTTTCACTCACTTCTTCATCGAAAGCGCTCGCATCAACCTGGAAAGCAGCAGCCCCGGCAATGCTGCGCGCGGGGATCTCTCCGGCTCCAGCCGAAATTCTGTTGATGCATTCGGGCTGCAGCTGGTTTGGGGCTTCTAAATCAAGACTGCGCCAGTACACCTCAGGCAGCCTGCGCGCACAGGGAAACGGGTTCTCGCAGGACCGCTCTGCTGATGCCATGGTGACGTCGCAACGAGCGGAGCGCTTGGCGTGTCACCGGGACACGCGCTGCCACAACGGGCAGCCGGCCCAACCGGCGCGGTTCGCCGAGCAACTCGCAGGGAACTCCTGCGTCGTCCAACGCGGAGGCGAGGATCCGTCGCGGCGTCACGACCAAGTAAGCGGAAATGTTATGAAGAAGCCCAAACTCAGCGAAAGCGCAGAACAGCTCTCCGAAAATCTGCCCGCGGCGTGCCGGCGCCAAGTCTCTGTCGATGCCGAGGCGGCTGATTTCCCAGACGTCGTCGATGGAGGGCAGCTCGCCGGGTCCGGCGATCTCGGGCCACAGTTGTTGAATCATATACGGTCTCGTGGTGGGGATCAGTCTGGCAACCCCTCGCGGACGACCGGCCTCGTCGCGCCAGAGCAGATAGGTTGCTGCGGGGGTATCAAATTGGTCCCATTCCATTCCGTGCCAGCAGGGCACAGCGTACTGCTGGCGTTGGACGAAGATCCGATGGCGCAGGCGGTGCGCGGCAGGCAGCGCATCTGCCAGCAGATGCGCTGTTTCCAGCGTTATTGCGTCGATCATTGAAACCTCGGCTGGTGGCGAAACGGCGGCCGGAAGACGCCGCTTCGCCCGCTGCCTGCGGCGGACCAGACGAATCGGACAACAGGGAAGGGGAGTAGATCGCCGCAAAACGGGCAGATCTGTGACGGCCGTCGGAAGGTTTATATCCCTGCCATCGCGGTCGCACAATAGTTTTATAGGAAGATAATCTGAAACTTGGCGTGTGGTCCCAAGTGAGACGTGCCGGTTATCCTGCCGTTACCTGAACGTCGACGGTCATACCGGTGAACACATCGCCGGGTCCTTCAAAGCTTCCCTGCAAGGGAACCGCCTGCAACGGATCGCGGGTGACCGCCACCCGGATCAGGTTCTCGCCACCGACGATGCCGTTCGTTGGATCAAATTCCGTCCAACCGGCACCGGGAAGATAGACCTGCGCCCATGCGTGCGTGGCTGCCCCGCCGACGAGGCCGACCGACGCGTTGTCTGTGGCAACGTCGTAGAGGTAGCCGGTCACGAACCGGGCCCCCAGGCCGAGGGAACGCACGGCTTCGATCAACAAAAGCGCATAGTCTCGGCAGGTTCCGGTGCCAGAGGCCAGCGTTTCGGCCGGCGACTGCGTGCCGAATTGATCTCGCGCCTGATAGGTGAGTTGCTCGCGAATGGCGCGGGTCATTCCTGTCAGCAGCTTCTGCGTATCCAGAGGCTTACCCGAGTAGAAAGTCTTCACCCACGCCGCGAGCCTGCCGTTGGGATCCGGATAGCGTTGTTCGATCGAAGGCATAAGATCGGGCAATTCGCTCGATGAGTACTGGAACGGGTAAGTTTCGGCCATTTGATCGAGGGGGAAGTCGGTCTCGGTCACACCGTAGTGTTCGAGCCGGATCTCACTCTCGAACCGAAGCTCCGTGCTCTGGTCCGCGAACGTCGCGATCGCAATCGAATTGCCGAAAACGTCGTATAGCCACCGCACCTTTGCCGGCGGCGAGATGGTGAGCTTGGTATCCAGCAAACGCATGCTGTGACTGTCGCGCGGCCGAAACATCAACCGATGCTCGCCGAACGACACCGGCTGCGCATAGCTGTACACGGTCGCATGGCGAACCGTTAGCGTTTTCACGGTGTTAGCTCTCCTCTCAAAGAACCAGAGCGGCGGCCAGCCGAATCTTCGTTGTTAACAAATCTTGCTGATCGTTCTCCCGTCACTGAATATTCCGGGAAGGAGACGATGGGCCGACCGGCATAGGCGATGGAGTCATAGCACGGTTTCGGCTCCCTTAAGACCATTGTTCTCGTGCCCTCCAGCCACTACTTCTGAGGTCTCTAATAAATCCGAGCGCGGTCAGGGAGACGCGTCGTGACGTGGGATCGCGACAATGGCAGCGATGATCAGACGGCCAGCGGCGGCAGCCAGGATCCGATGATCGGCGGCACTACGGGCGTGCTCGACCGTTGGCCGGCCAGCGCGGCGCCGGCTCTGGTCGACCCCTTCGGTCGCGCGATCACCTATCTGCGCGTCTCGGTCACCGATCGCTGCGACTTCCGCTGCGTCTACTGCATGGCGGAGCAAATGACGTTCCTGCCGCGCCGCGAATTGCTCTCTCTTGAGGAACTGGACCGGCTGTGCAGCGCGTTCGTTCATCTGGGCGTGCGCAAGCTTCGGATCACCGGCGGCGAGCCTTTGGTGCGACGCGGGATTGTGGGGCTATTCAGGTCGCTGTCCCGGCATCTGACGGCAGGAGCGCTGCGCGAACTGACGCTCACCACCAACGGCAGTCGGCTGGCCGAGCACGCGGGCGAACTGGCCGCGTGCGGGGTACGGCGGATCAATGTTTCTCTCGACACGCTGGACCCTGGCAGATTCCGGGAAATTACCCGCATCGGCGAGCTGTCACAGGTGCTGGCCGGACTCGATGCTGCGGTCGCGGCGGGGCTGCGGGTGAAGATTAACGTCGTCGCTTTGAACGGCATTAACGACCAGGAGATCCCGACGCTGATGCGCTGGTGTGCGGGCCGCGGCTTCGACATGACTGTGATCGAAGTCATGCCCATGGGAGAGATCGGTTCCCACAACCGGCTGGGGCAGTATTTGCCGCTGTCCGCGCTACGTGAACGGCTGGAAGAGCGCTTCACGCTGACCCCGCTGCGCGTACGCACGGGAGGACCGGCACATTACGTTCACGTCGAGGAACTCGGGTTGCGGCTCGGCTTTATCGCGCCGCAGACTCACAACTTCTGCGACGGCTGTAATCGCGTCCGGCTCACGTGCACCGGCCGTCTCTATCTTTGTCTCGGCCAAGGCGACAGCGCCGACCTGAGGCAGGTTCTGCGCTCGGGCGCCGATGACCGGGGGTTCAGTGCGGCGATCCGGCGTGCCATCGACCGCAAGCCGAAGGGGCACGACTTCTTCATCGATCGCGAGCACACCAGACCCGCCGTGGATCGGCACATGAGCGTAACCGGCGGCTGAGATCGTTGACCGGGCGACAGACGCCGCCGGCTTTAGCCGGCGGCTGCTGCCTGCAACAGGGGTTGAAGAACCGGGCGGTTCGGCAACTCGATGTTCACTTCCAGGGTCGAGACGCTTCCGGCCGTCTCGAAGTCGACAATGATCTTGTCCTCATCGATCTCCACGTACTTGGCGATCACCTGCAGCAGCTCCTTGTGGAGTCGGGGCAAGTAATCCGGCTTCGCCATGTCGGAGCGTTCATGTGCCAGAAGAATTTGCAGCCGCTCTTTGGCCTCGGTTGCCGAAGGCTTGGCTCGCGATCGGAACAAGGCGAAAAAGCTCATGCCGTCCTCCACAGCAACCGCTGGAACAATCCCCGCCGCTCTGGCTGCATGAAACGGTGTTCAATCGTCTCGCCAAGATAACGACCGACGACATCGTTGTACGCTTGGCCCGCTTTCGATCCCTTGTCCATGATCACCGGCATTCCGAGATTGGATGCCTTCAGCACCGTTTCGCTTTCCGGGATGATGCCGAGGAGGGGGATCGCGAGGATTTCCAGGACGTCCTCGACCTTCAGCATTTCACCCTTGTTGACCCGGTCGGCATCGTAGCGGGTCAGCAGGAGGTGCTCCTTCACCGGTTCGAGCCCGTTTTCCGCCCGTCGCGAGCGGCTCTGCAGGACGCCCAGGATGCGGTCGGAGTCGCGGACGCTGGAGACTTCGGGATTGGTCACGATCACCGCTTCGTCGGCGAAGTAGAGGGCCATCAGCGCGCCCCTCTCGATGCCGGCCGGACTGTCGCAGATGATGTAGTCGAACTGCTCGCGCAGTTCGTCCAGGACTCGTTCAACACCATCGCGGCTCAGGGCATCCTTGTCCCGGGTCTGGCTGGTCGGGAGAACGAACAGGTTCTCGACCCGCTTGTCCTTGATCAGGGCCTGGTTCAGCCGTGAATCGCCATTGATCACGTTGATGAAGTCGAAAACGACCCGGCGTTCACACCCCATGATCAGATCGAGGTTGCGCAGGCCGACGTCGAAGTCGATCACGACCGTCCGCTTGCCCTTCAGCGCGAGCCCGGCGGCGAATGCGGCGCTGGACGTCGTCTTGCCGACTCCGCCTTTGCCGGATGTCATCACGATTACCTTACCCAACTTCACCTCCACTTCTTCCGCTTGGCCGTCGTTATTCCTCTGACCCCTTCTGTTCCGGCGACGTTGCGCCCTTGGTGGCATCCTGTCAGCTCATCAGCTCGATGGCGATCCGGTCGCCGTCGAGAAAAATCTGAACCGGTTTGCCGATCAACTCCTCGGGAATGTTGTCGCGGACACACCAGTAGCCGGCGATCGACACCAGTTCCGCTTCTAGTGAGCGGCAGAAGATGCGCGCTTCGGCGTCGCCCGAAACTCCGGCCAACGCACGGCCGCGCAGGGCGCCATAAACATGGATGTGGCCGTCGGCGAGCAGCTCGGCACCCGCTCCGATCGAGGCCATCACGACCAGATCTCCGCCGTGGGCATACACTTGTCTCCCCGATCTCACCGGCTGCGTGACGAGGCGCGCGGGCGAAGGCTGACTTCCGGCCTGCGACGCCTCTGCCTTGGCGGCTTCGACTGCCGCGGTGACCGTCGGGGATGCCGGAACGTCGCCGGTCGGACGCGGTGCCGGCGCGTTCTCGCGCAGCGGGGCCTGTCGACCCTCGGGAAAGAGAGACCAGCCGGCGTTGACGGCCGCTCGATTCTGCTCTTCGTTGCCGTTCTGTACGCCGATCGGCACCAGTTGATGCTGGCGGAGCCGGCGGCCGAGTTCAGCCATGTTGAACGGCGGCGCGTCCACCAGGTTTTGCAGGTCGATGACGACCGGCGCATGCCGGAAAAAATTTGGCGCCTGAGCAATCTTGTCGGCCAGCGCCTGAAACAGCACCGGGTCCTTCGGGTCGTTCAGCCGCAGCACGAGCAGCGTGTAGGCGCCGCCGCGGAGCTGAAACGCCGGGGCCGTGGGTTCGGAAGAGGTTTTTGCCGGTGTAGCCGAGGTCATGCGTTCTTGCCTGTCGATCTCCGGATCGGGGAAACGAGCCATCAATTCCCACCGAACGCAGAGATGATGCACGAGCTTTGCGGCAGAGTCTCAAGATGCGCCTCCCCACCTTCAGTGGGAATGTGAAGAGTCTCCGCTAATGGCCAGATGATGCTCCCGAATCAGCGCTTATCCCATGCTGCCGATTCGCTGTTGACAAAGGTCGTCGGAAGGCCTGCTCGAGGCCTGTCGGAGCGAATCACTTGAGGGCGATTCGGAGCTTAAGAACAATATCTCGTATGCTGGTGGCCAGTAGGCATCAATTCGTAGCGTTCGGCCGTTCTGTCGTGCCGCTGTCACCGTCGCGTTGAGAGACGGGTGACGTGCCCCATTTTGCGGCCGGGTCGAGCCTCGCTCTTCCCGTAAAGATGCAGGCGCGCAGACGGGTCACCGGCGATCTCAGCCCACTGTTCGATCTCAGACCCCAGCAGGTTATCCATGACGGCGTCGGCGTGACGTTCCGTGGGGCCGAGCGGCAGCCCGGCAATGGCACGCACACATTGTTCGAACTGCGAGATGGCGCAGGCATCGATCGTCCAGTGGCCGGAGTTGTGCGGGCGCGGCGCGAGCTCGTTGACCAGCAGGTCGCCGTCGCCGAGGACAAACATCTCGACGGCCATGACACCCTCGAGCGCCAGTTCTTCGGCGACGCGACGCGCGATCAACTCGGCCCGCGCTGCGACGGACGGTTCGATGGGCGCAGGGGCGATGGTCCGGCGCAGAATGTGGTTTTCGTGCTGGTTTTCGGCCGGAACCCAGGTTGCCATGTCGCCATCGGTCGAGCGGGCGACAATGACGGAAATCTCCAGCGTGAAGGCCACCCAGGCCTCGACGACTCCCACCGCTTCTTCGGTTCCATTGCCTTCGATCAACTCCGCCCAGGCGGCCGCCAGATCGGTTGACGGATCAATGGCGGTCTGGCCTTTGCCGTCGTAACCGAGGCGAGCGGATTTCAGCACGGCCGGCGTGCCGACCGTGCCGATTGCCCGCTCCAGGTCCACGGCACTTCCGACGGACTGCCACCGTGCCAGCGGTACGCCGATGGTTTCGAGAAAGGTCTTCTCCGTGATGCGATCCTGGCAGGTCTCGAGAACTTTGACGCTGGGGCGAAGCAGGGCTTGGCGCCCGACGAGGGCTGCGGCCTTTGCCGGGATGTTTTCAAACTCGTACGTGACAACGTCGCAGGCTGCCGCGAAACGCGCCAGCGCGGCTTCATCGGTCCAGTCCGCGATGGTGCTGGCGGCGCTCACCTGGGACGCCGGCGCGTTCGATTCTGGCGTGAAGATGTGACAGCGGTAGCCGAACCGTGCCGCTGCCAGCGCGGTCATTCGCCCGAGCTGACCGCCGCCAAGAATCCCGATGACCGAGCCTGGAGGAATCGGGCCTGTTGTGTGACGAGCCAGCATGGTCGAATCAGCTTTCTTCCGGCTGCTCGTCGACGCCTTCACTTTGCTTCCGGCGGAATTCGTCGAGCGCTGCTGCTACCCTCGCATCCTTAAGGCCGAGCACCGCTGCTGCGAGCAAAGCTGCGTTAATTGCGCCGGCGCGTCCGATCGCCAGGGCGCCGACGGGAATTCCGGCTGGCATCTGCACGATCGACAGCAGGCTGTCGAGCCCTGACAGTGCCTTGCTTTCTATGGGAACTCCGAAGACCGGCAACGGCGTCAGCGCGGCCATCATTCCCGGCAGGTGGGCGGCGCCACCGGCCCCGGCGATGATGGCCTGCAACCCGCGGCCGCGCGCCGCCTCCGCGTAAGCATAGAGCCGGTGCGGCGTGCGATGTGCCGAGACAATTTTCGATTCATGGGGAACGGCCAAGTCTGCGAGCGTCTGCGCTGCGTGCCGCATCGTGCTCCAGTCCGACCGGCTGCCCATAACGATGCCGATAAGCGGCCCGCTGTTGTCCATCGTCGTTCCTGTCCGACCGCAGCTTCAGGCGGCCCAAAAAAGAGCGGCGGATTATTCCGGAACGGGTTGATCGAAACAAGCGCGGCTTGACCGTCCGACAAGCGGCACTTAACACCCAGAGCTCTGCAGGGGCATGTCGCGTTGACTTGATCGGTCCGGCAAGGCTAAAGATGGCGCGCGACCGGCTATGGTGCCGGCGTTGCATACTGAAAAGATGCAATGGCACAAGGGTGGAATGGAGCAGTCTTCGCTGCCGCGGCGGTACTGCTTTCCGGTTGCATAAAAGTCGGTCCCGATTACAGCCCCCCGGCGCTGGCCGTCGCGGACAGCTGGCTGCAGAGTGACGACTCGGTCATCGCGCGGGGCGCCGTGGACCAGGCTTGGTGGACGGTTTTTGACGACGACGTTCTCAACCACCTGATCGAGCGAGCGTATCAGCAGAATCTCACCCTTCAGGCGGCGGGCGTCCGCGTGTTGCAGGCGCGGGCGCAGCGCGGCATTGCGGTCGGCGATCTCTACCCGCAGACGCAGCAGGCATTCGGCGCCCTTGATTACACCCGGCAGAGCGCTCGGGCGCCGTTCCAGCAGCCAGGGACCTCGTCCGGCCTGCTTAGCTACTGGCAAGCGCAGGTGGGCGTGCAAGCTGCCTGGGAGCTCGACTTCTGGGGGAAATTTCGCAGAGCCATCGAGGTGGCTGATGCAGGCCTCATGGCTTCGGTTGCCGATTGGGAGAATGTCCTGGTCTCGGTGACCAGCGACGTTGCCGACACTTACGTTCAGATCCGCACGCTGGAAGCGAGGTTGGCGATCGCCCGCGGTAACGTCGGTGTACAGCGGGAGAGCCTGGATATTGCTGAAGCGCGGTTTCGCGGTGGGACCACCAGCGAGCGCGACGTCGAGCAGGCGCGCACGGTTCTGGCATCGACGGAAGCGTCGATTCCGCAGTTCGAAGCCGCTATCAGACAGAACAAGAACGCGCTCTGCGTTCTTCTGGGGATTCCACCGTCGCCGCTCGACGATCTCCTCGCCGGCGCGTCGGGCATTCCGGAGGCGCCACCTCAGGTGGCCGTGGGGATTCCAGCGGATCTGCTGCGACGTCGCCCGGATGTGCGGGCGGCAGAGCTGCAGGCCGTCGCCCAGAGTGCGCAGATCGGTGTCGCCAAGGCCGATCTGTATCCGGCATTCTCGTTGACGGGGAACTTCGGGTTTCTGTCCAGCGACTGGAGCAAATACGATCTCTCCGACATCTTCCTCGCCAAGAGCAGGGCCTATTCCGTGGGCCCGTCGGTGCAATGGAATATCCTGAATTATGGTCAGATCACGAACAATGTTCGTGTCCAGGACGCGGCTTTCCAAGCACTGCTCGCTGACTATGGCAACATCGTGCTGCGCGCTCAGCAGGAAGTGGAAGACGGTCTGATTGCCTTCGCCAAGGCACAGGAACGTACACAGCAGCTGCGGATAGCGGCAGGCGCCGCGCAACGATCGCAGGAACTTGCGGTCCTGCAGTATCGGGAGGGTATCACTGACTTCACCACAGTGCTTACCGCCGAGCAAAATCTGCTCCAACAGCAGGATAATTTGGCGGTCAGTCGGGGTGACATCCCGCGCGGCCTAATCCAGACGTATCGGGCGGTGGGGGGCGGCTGGGAGGTCAGGGAAGGCGATCCGCTCGTGTCGCCCGACATCCGCGAGGCCATGCAAAGGCGCACCAACTGGGGCTCGCTGCTGACCGTCGGATCCGTCCAGCGCGCGGTGGATGAACCGGCGGCGGACCGGCCGGTGCCGGCACCTGATTGGTAGACGGATGCGAGGACGCGTGGTTAAGCAGAGGGGCAACTGAGGCAATGCATATCGGCTCGCGCGCGATCCGCTTGGGGCAACGGGGCTCGGGCCTCGGTCTGATGACCCTGCTCCTGACGCTGATGCTGGCTGGCGGATGCGAGGAGAAGAACACCTTCGTTGCGCCGCCGCCGCCAAAGGTGACGGTGGCAAAGCCGGAGCGCAAGACGGTGACCGACTACCTGGAGTTGACGGGCAACACACAGGCGATCAACACCGTGAAGCTCGTGGCGCGGGTCGAGGGGTACCTCGAAGGCTTGCATTTCCAGGACGGTGCGGACGTGCGCAAGGGCGATCTGCTGTTCTCCATCCAGCCTGACCAGTACCAGGCGCAGTTGGCGCAGGCTAAGGCCAACGTGGCGGCGCAGCAGGCTGCCTTGTTCAATGCTGAAACCGAATTCACCCGATACTCGCGATTGTTCGATCAAAAGGCGGCAGCGGCTACGGACGTCGACAACTGGCGATTCCAGCGCGACTCCTCCCGGGCCGCCCTGGCGAATGCGCAAGCGCAGGTCGATCTCGCCAACCTCAACATCAGCTATACCCGGGTCACGGCGCCCTTCAACGGCCGCATGGGCCGCCACCTCGTGGACGTCGGTAACGTCGTGGGTGCTGGCGGTGAAGAGACCCCGTTGGCCGAGATCAACCAGGTCGATCCCATCTACATTTACTTCACGATCAACGAACTCGATCTGCTGCGCATTCGGGAGCGGCAGAAACAGGCCGGAGGCGGCGACTATCGCACGCGGCCGGTGCCGCTCCTGGCTGGCCTCGCCAACGAAGACGGTTTTCCGCATGAGGGCCGGATCGACTTTGCCGCGATCAGCGTCGATCCGAATACCGGCACTCTGCTTCTCCGGGGAATCTTCGCCAATCCCGACCGTGTCCTGCTGCCGGGCCTCTTCGTTCGCTTACGGCTGCCGGTCGGACGGGACCGGGATGCCATTCTGGTGCCGCAGGTCGCTCTCGCCCTTGACCAGATCGGCCGATATGTGTTGGTGGTAGACGACAAGAACGTCGTCGAGCGTCGCGGGATCACGGTCGGCCAGATGTTTGGCGAGATGCAGGTAGTCTCCGAGGGCCTGACAGGCGACGAGCGGGTGGTGGTCAACGGCCTGCTGAGGGCAATTCCTGGTCGCGAGGTCACACCGGAGACCCAGACGGCGCCGGCAAAGCCGGCGGCCGGCGGTCGTTCCTGAACCGGCCGGACGGCGAAGCGGAGGCAGGTCTTGTCGAAGTTCTTCATCGAGCATCCGATCTTCGCCAACGTCATCGCCATCATCACGCTCCTGCTTGGCGCGGTCTGCATCTGGACGCTGCCGATCGCCCAGTATCCCGATATCACGCCGCCGACGATCCAGGTGACCGCGAGCTATCCCGGCGCCAGCGCCGAAACTGTCGCCAAGACCATTGGCATTCCGATCGAACAGGCCGTCAACGGAGTCGAGGACGCCCTTTATATGTCGTCGACCAGTGGCAGCGACGGCAGCTACACGCTCACGATCAGTTTTAAAGTCGGCACCGATCTCAACACCTCGCTTTCTCTGGTTCAGAACTATGTCAATGCCGCACTCGCCCAGCTGCCCCCGGGCGTGAACGCGCAAGGCGTCACGGTCCGCAAGGTCAGCACCAACATTCTGCTGGTGATCAACGTTTTCTCGCCGGATGAAACCTTCGACGAGAAGTTCCTGGCCAACTACGCCATCATCAACATGCAGTATCCCCTAGCACGCCTGCCGGGGGTGGGTCAGGTGAAGGTTGTCGGCGCCGGCAAATACAGCATGCGGATCTGGCTCGATCCGAACAAGCTGCAGTACTTCGGGCTGACGACGCTCGACGTCCAGAATGCGATCCAGGAACAGAACATTGAGGTGGTGGCCGGTCAGCTTGGCGGACCGCCGGTCCCAAAGAACCAAGCGTTCCAATTTACTATCAACGCTTTGGGACGGCTCTCGGATGTGGAGGAATTCGAGAACATCATCGTCAAGAGCGTTCGCGGCGAGACAGCCCAGATCGTCCGGGTCAAGGATCTGGCGAGAGTTGAACTCAGCCAGCAGACATTTGCCAATTTCTCGCAGGTCTTCGGCAAGCCAGCGGCACACTTAGTCTTCTACACGCTCCCGGGTGCCAACGACCTAGCGGTGGCGAAAGACGTGCTCGCCGCTGTCGAGGAAATGGCCAAGATCTTTCCAAAGGGGATCGAATACGCATCAGTTTACAACACCACAGTATTCGTGCAGCAGGCGATCAATTCCGTTTATCACACGCTTTTCGAAGCGGCGATCCTCGTGCTGATTGTGATTATGGTTTTTTTGCAAAATTTCCGCGCGATGCTGGTGCCTGCGACGACCGTACCGGTCACCATCATCGGCGCCTTCGCGGCGATGGCGGCGCTCGGCTTCAGTATTAATCTGATGACCCTCTTCGCGCTGATTCTCGCCATAGGCATCGTCGTGGACGATGCCATCATCATTGTGGAGAACGCCTCACATTACATTGAAAAGGGACTGACGCCGAAGGATGCGGCGATCAAGGCAATGTCGGAGCTGACCGGCCCGGTGATCGGTATCACTCTGGTGCTGACAGCAGTGTTCGTTCCCGCTGCCTTTCTGCCTGGCATCACCGGCCAGTTGTTCCGCCAGTTTGCGCTGGTCATTGCAGCAACGGCGTTGATCAGCGCGCTCAATGCTTTGACGCTGAAGCCGACCCAATGTGCCCTCTACCTTCGGGCGAGGAAAGAAAACTACCGCCCCAACGCTTTCTACCGTGCATTCAATCGTGTCTACTCGGTGATGGAGAATTTTTATATCGGGATCGTTAGCTGGATGGCGCACCGCGTCGGTCTGATGCTTCTGATCTTTTTCGCCATCATCGTCTTGGCGGGGTGGCGGTTCGCGCACCTGCCTACCGGCTTCCTTCCCGTCGAGGACCAGGGCTACTGCATCATCGCGACGAAGCTGCCGGATGGCGCATCGCAGCCCCGCGCGCGCGCGGTGGTCGATCAGATCAACAAGATCGTCTCGGTGGAACCGGGGGTCGCCGGCTGGGTGACAATCGGCGGCCTGTCGATCCTTGATGGCGCCAACCTCTCCACCGCGGTGACGACCTTCGTCACCTATAAGCCGTGGAGCGAGCGTGGCTCGGCGTTGAGCCAGGATCACATTGTCGGCAGCCTCCGCCGCCAGCTCAGTCAGATCCAGGAAGCGTTCATATTCGTGGTGATCCCGCCGCCGATCCGCGGTCTCGGACAGGCCGGCGGCTTTCAGATGATGGTCGAGGACCGCGCCAGCCTCGGCATTCAGGAGCTTGAGAAAGCAACGTCAGAGTTGGTTCGCACCGCCTCGTCGCAGACAGGGCTGGTTGGACTGGCGACGACATTCAGCGCACACAGTCCGCAGCTTTTCCTTGAGATCGATCGCACCAAGGCCGAGTCGCTGGGCGTATCTCTGAACGATGTGTTCGATACCCTGCAGGGCTATCTCGGATCGTCGTACGTTAATCTTTTCAATAAGTTCAATCAGGTATTCCAAGTCTACATTCAGGCCGAAGCGGAGTTCCGGCTCCGTCCCGAGGACATCAAGAACCTCTATGTGCGCAACAACAAGGGTGAGGTGGTGCCGCTCGGCACCATGCTCACGGTGCATCCCACTTTGAGCAGCGAACTGATCACCCGCTACAACCTCTATCCGGCTGCTCCGGTGTTCGGAGCGGCCGCGCCCGGCTTCAGCTCGGGGCAGGCCCTCAACCTGATGGAACAGGTGGCCAGGAACGTCCTGCCGGCGGGCATGAGCTTCGACTGGACGGCGACTGCCTTTCAGGAAAAGCAGATCGGCAACACCGCCTACTTTATCTACGCCCTTTCTCTGACTCTGGTGTTCCTCGTCCTGGCGGCGCAGTACGAAAGCTGGACCAGCCCCGCCGCGGTGATCCTCGTGGTTCCGATGGCGCTGGTTGGCGTGCTGCTAGCCCTGATCATCCGCGGTTTCGACAACAACCTCTACACCCAGGTCGGCCTCGTGCTGATGATCGCGCTGGCTGCTAAAAACGCCATCCTGATCGTCGAGTTTGCCCGTGAATTGCGTGCCGAGGGCATGCCGATCGTGGACGCGGCGGTCGAAGCGACGCGCCGCCGCTTTCGGCCCATCGTCATGACGTCGTTCGCCTTTATTCTCGGGGTTTTGCCGATGGCAACGGCCTCGGGGGCGGGTGCCGCCAGCCAGCAGGCCCTGGGAACGGTCGTGGTCGGCGGCATGCTGGCCTCGACGCTGGTTGCGATCCCGTTTGTTCCGGTGTTTTACATCACCATGGAAAGGATCAGCGAACGCCGCGCGGCCAAAAAGGCGCCGCCTCCGGCTGGAGGTGTCCCTGCGGACAAGTCCGACCAGGCCCCGCCCGCATCGCAGGGAACGCCGGCAGAGTAGCGGCGATCACAGACGCCAGGCACGCGGTTGCGCTAAAACCGCCGCAATATTGCAGCAGCCTTCCGCATGGCCCGTCCCAGACCGGGCTTGTCCAAAGGCTTCGGTCGCTGCTACAAGCCGCCACAGCGCTTTAGCTGCAACCGCTTCCCGGAACCGAGGTTCTTGATGCTTCGTCGCCTGTACGATCAAGTATTGCGGTTGGCCGAGGGACCACAGGCCGAAAAGTGGCTTGCGGCCATCTCGTTCGCTGAAAGCTCCTTTTTTCCGGTGCCCCCCGACGCGATGATCGTGCCGATGGTGCTGGCGCGGCCCGAGCGCGCCTGGCGGATCGCCGCCATCTGCACGATCGCCTCGGTGATCGGTGGCTTTTTTGGTTATGCGATCGGATATTTTCTGTTCGAGGCAATCGGTCAGCCGATCGTCGACTTCTACGGCTATCAATCGGCGTTCGACAACTTCCAGCACCAGTTCCAGGAGTGGGGCCTGTGGATCATCCTGATTAAGGGGCTGACGCCGATCCCCTACAAGATCGTGACCATCGCCAGCGGTGTCGCGCATTTCAATCTGCTGATCTTTGCGGTTGCTTCGCTGGTCACCCGCGGCGCTCGGTTCTTCCTGGTCGCGGCTCTCCTGAAGGCCTTCGGCCCCCCCTTGCGCACGTTCATCGAAAAATATCTCACCTGGGTGACGACCGGCTTCGTGCTTCTGATCGTGGGCGGCTTCATGGCGTTGAAGTACGTCTAAAGACCGTTCTCGACCCGCTCGAAGGCGCCGCTTTACTTCTGAATCAGACGCATGGCGTGCCCGTCCGGGTCGCGCACCACCACTGCCCGCGAGAATCCCAGCATGGGGTCGCTCGCGGGCGTGACGTCGGGGGAGACGAAACGGGCGCCCGCGCCGCGCAGCACATCGGCCGCAGCCTGGACATCGTCCACCACCAGAGACGTTTGCCAATGCCACAGATCGGTGGCCACCGTATCAAGCGGCATCGGGCGGCCGCCTGGCGGTGTCTCGTATTGCAGAAACTCCACATGCGGTGGTGCCGCGGCGGGCGCCATACCGGTCACCTTGACCCGGGCGCCGAAAACACTGTCGAGGTACTCCTGAGTGATTCCGATGTTCAGGCTGCTCCCTGCGACCTTCATGCCGAGAATGTCGCGGTAGAAGGCCAGGCTTGCCGACGTGTTGCCGACTGCGATCGCCGTGTGATCGACGCCGAGGAAGAGCCTGTTGCTCGGCTGATGCCAGACTGACGCGCCCTTTTCGGGCGGGAACCAGAGCAGTTCCAGATTGTGGTTATCCGGATCGCGGAACTTGATGGCCTTGATTCCTGCGGCTGCGGCGTTGGATGCAGGGATCGTCTGAGGTTCAGGCGAGATCTGGCGAACGCCGTGCCGTTGCAGCACCTGGTACGCTTTGTCCATGTCCGCGACGATGATGGCTAAATGCTCGAACCACAGGTCGTTGCTGTGCGATGGGACCGGGATCGGGCGACCATCCGGCGGAGAAATATACTGGGTCAACTCCACCGTCTGTTCTCCGAGACGGATATGCGCGATGCGCGCATTGGAGCCGAAGACGCCCTGAAGTCGGTCGTACAGTGCGCCCCCGACCCGAAAATCGGCGACTTTCTCGAATCCCAGTACATTTGAATAGAAAGAGACGGCGCGGTCCATGTCGGAGACGGTGAAGCCGATCATCGCCACGCTCTCGACGCTGATGGGGGCGGAGTCGCGAGCGAATGCCGGGCCCAGCCAGACCACGCCGGCCAGGGCTACGGCTAGGCACGTCATCCACTGGCGGAAAGTGCGGAGTGGAAATTGCAGGATCGAGGGCCTTCTTGCCGCCCGCCGGCTTTCGGATCGCATGACCTGCATGCGGCGTTCTCCTGTGGTTTTCGTTCCGGACGTCCCCGCGCCGCCTAGGCTTTCTCCCTCTGGGGGACACCTGCGCCACGAACGAGAATGTTCGCCAGCAGGATGAGCACGATCGCAATAGCGATGGCGGCCTGGTAGACGTCCGAGAGTTGCAGGTTAGCAAGCTGGCGGATCGGGCCCACCGCGTACGCGCCAATGCCGAATCCCATCATGTATGAGGCCACCATCCAGCCGGACGCCGTTTCGACGAAACGGGGCGTTTCGCTGCTGGCCGTACCGATGCTCAGCGGCAAGCAGGCCGAGCAGGCGAAACCGGCCAAGCCGAACGCGGCGACGCCGAGCGTGGCGCCTGTGGACCACGCCACCGCCGCCAGTGCTGCGGCGATCAATACGGGCAGGGCCCGGAAGATCACCAGCGGCGGAATCGCGGTCGAGACTACCGCTACGAGCAGGCGGCCAATTGTCACCGCCGCCCAGAAGACGGCGAGCGCTAGGTTGGCGGTGGCATCGGGAAGCCCGCGTTGCTGATGCAGATAAACGGTTCCCCAGTTGCCGAAAAGGGTTTCGCAGATGCCGTAGAGCAGGGCGAAGGCAATCCAGAACCAGAACCGGCCAGGAAGAGCCATGGCAACCGACAGGAATCCGAGCGGGCGTCCCGTGTTGCCGCTGGCCGGAAGGGTAAGTGGCTGCGTCAGCGATACGGCGACAAGGATCACCGCTGCGATGGCGATCGCCAGCGGCAACAGCCACCAGCCTCCGCCCTCGGCGAGCAGCGAAACGATCAAGGGCGCCAGCGCCGTTCCCGTACCCAACAGCGTATGCAGGGCCGTGATGGCGGTCTCGCTTCGGTGGGGGAAAAAGCTCGCGGCATAGGCGTTGATCGCGGTCAGCACCGATCCGAAGCCGAGCCCCAACAGTCCCGTCGCCGTCAGGATCATGCCGTAGGCGATCGCCATGCCGGCGAGCGTCGAGCTCAGCGCAAAGATTCCCATCGACAGCGCGTTGCACACAAAGCCTGCGAGCAGGACCGTCTTCAATCCCCGCTGTCGCGCCAGCGCGGGTGCCAGCAGCGATGCGAAAACCGCGCCCACGAAGAGCGGAAGGAAGATGCTGCCGTACTGATTGCTGCTCAGGCCGTAGCCGTCAGATGCGGTGAGGATGGTGGCAGCGGCAGGAAAGCTGACCAGCGCCAAGCCCTGAGCCAACCCGGCGCTGTAGACGACGGCGATCTCAACGACGCGGGCCAACGATGGATTCTCCGGTTAGCTGTTCCCGCCAAACGTTAAGCAATCCTCCGGGGACCACCAAGCGCAATCTACAGAGCGGTGGTAAAGTACAAGGCCGGGAAGTCGGACTGATCGCTCCGCGGTCAAGGGCGCTGGGCGCCGCGCTGATTGGTGTAGACGGCGAACAACGCGTGCGAGGCGCAGATGAACAGGCGACTGCGGTGGCGCCCGCCAAATGTCAGATTGGCGACCGTGGCGGGAACCTTGATTTTGCCGAGCAGCGTTCCCGAGGGATCGATGCAGTGGACGCCGTCGCCGGCGCTGCTCCAGATGTGCCCGTCCTCGTCACAACGGATCCCATCGGCGTTTCCGGGGGTCACCTTGTGAAACAGCCGGCCCTTGCCAAGTGTCCCGGCGGAATCAACTTCGAAAACGCTGATGTGGCGGGCAGCGTCCACATCGAACTGGATGCCCGTTTCGACCACGTAGAGTCGACGCTCATCCGGCGAAAAGCACAATCCATTCGGTCCGTCAAACTCGTCGGTCACGACCTGCAGGTCGGCCGACCGCGGATCCAGGCGGTAAATGCGGGCCGGCTGCTCCCGTTCGGCCTTCCCCCCTTCGTAATCGGTCTGAATGCCGTAAGGCGGGTCGCTGAACCAGATCGTTCCGTCGGATTTCACGATCACGTCGTTCGGCGAGTTCAGCCGCTTTCCCTCGAACCGGTCGGCGAGCACGGTGATCTGCCCATCCGGCTCCGTACGGACCACACTGCGATCGCGATGCAGGCAGGTTATCAGGCGTCCCTCCCGGTCGCGCGTCTGGCCATTGGGAAAGCCGGCGGGTTTGCGAAACACCTCGATGCCGCCCTCTTCGGTCCAGCGGAGAATGCGGTCGTTGGGAATGTCGCTCACCAGAAGACAGCGCATATCGGCGAACCAGACCGGGCCTTCGAGCCAGCGAAAGCCGTCGGCCAGCTTTTCCAGCGGTGCGTTCGGCAAGACAAACCGGCGGAAACGTCGGTCGATGATTTCGAAATCTTCCATCAGCCTTTGCCTTTTCGAGTGGACCGCGTCATGCAAAAGCGCCGGGCCGGGCGGCGATGCAGGCAGCATCTTCGAGCTGGATGATCATCAAGACCGCGGGCGCAGCGCCGACGGTGCCGGAGCGATGCCCCTGCCGGCCCTGGGCATCCGGTTTGGCGTTCTGATCACCGCCAAAGGAGATCTCACCGGGGCCCATTTCCACCCGCGTCCCGTCCGTGGTCTCCACGAACCAGCGCCCGGACAGCGGCACAATCCACTGAGGCTTCGGGTTGCCATGCCAATCGCCGACCCAGCCCACCGGCAGATTGGCGATCAGAATGGTCGCGGACCCGCTCGCCAGGTGGTCATTCCACTGGGGTGCCGCGTGGCCTCCCATGCTCTGCATCTGAAAGGCCGAGAGGGTGCATCGGGTCTGCCGGGTCGAGCCGTCGTCGTCGGTCCAGACGTGCCAGTAGGAAAGCTGTGGCGCCGTGTCTGCCATTGCCGTCTCCTATGGTCCGCAGCAGTCCAGCGGGTGCAACGGACCGCTCCTGCCGGGCGCCCGCTCAGTGGGGCAGGACCCGCGTCAAGACCCCGCTGCCGAGAACCACCATCAAAAGGCCGCCCACGAGTCCGAAGTTCTTGAGGAACTCCCAGAGGTGCGGGTAACCCGCGCTGGCCGGAGACCAGAAGCGCGGGTAACTCCAAAAATCGTGATAGAGCACCGCGGTGACGACACAGTAGGCCGCGAGCAACAGCGCGGCCGGGCCCTCATTCCAACCGGTGACGATGCACAAGGGCGTTAGGAACTCGACGCCCATTGCCAAGACGAGCAGCACCGGGCCGCCTGGCAGAAAGCTGCTTGTTGCCTGCTTCAGGGCATTGCCCCAATTCAAAATCTTGTCGAGGCCGCTGAACGGAAAGATCAGCACCAGACAGGCCTTGGCTATGACGGGCAGGAAATCGGCAAGCCAATCCATCGGCATGGGCCCTCTATGGACGGTCCGCCGTCCCTCCGCTCCCCGGCAAAAGCTTCCTGCCATCGTAGTCAAATAACCCGGCGACACCATCGCTAAACTGAGGCAGACTGGTCACAGGCCCCCGCCAGAAATGCACCCAAACGGGATTGGAGCAGGCAACCTTTGGCGAGCACAGCCAGGCAGCACGTTGTGATTCTCGGCGGTGGCTTTGGAGGAGTCTTCACTGCCAGACATCTCCAGCGGCGGGCGGGACGCTCGGTTCATGTCGAACTGATCAGCCAGAATAACTTTTTCGTCTTCCAGCCGCTCCTGCCCGAGGTCGCTGGCGGCAATGTCCATCCGTTGGATGCCGTCACTCCGCTGCGGCAGTTTCTTCCGCGCACCAGGATTCGCGTTGCGGACATACGAAAGGTCGACCTTTCGGCACGCATCATCCATGTCACCGCCGGCCGCGATCGTGCGATCGCTGAAATTTCCTACGATCACCTGGTCGTGGCGCTGGGTCAGGTGGTGGACCTGCGCAGGACGCCGGGATTGTCCGAGCGGGCGTTGGTGATGAAGGACGTCGCCGACGCCTTCAAAATCCGGAACCAGATCCTTGGTTGTTTGGAAGAAGCGGACGAGGCGACCGACCCGCGACGCAAGTGCCGGCTGCTTACCTTCATCGTCATTGGCGGTGGTTTCACCGGCGTGGAGACCGTGGGCGAGGTGCAGGATCTCATCCGCAAGACCCTTCGCCATTACCCTCGGATCAATCCTGGTGACGTCAGGATCATCCTCATTCAGCACGGCGCGCGCATCCTGCCCGAGTTGCCCGAGCATCTGGCCGATTATGCCACGGCGGCGTTGAGGCGGCGCGGCGTCGAAATCCTGCTGAAGACGGGGGTCAAGACGGTCAGTGTGGCAGGAGTCGAGACAGACGGCGGCGGCGTCCTCGACGCCGAGACGATCATCGCCGCGATCGGCAACGCCGCCTCGCCCTTAATGGAGTCGATGCAGGTGCCTCTGCAGAAGGGCCGTATCGTCGTTGATCGCTTCCTCCGGGTTGATGGATTCGCGAATGTCTGGGCGCTCGGCGACAATGCGTTGATTCCTCTCCGCAACGGGGAGCATGGCGAGGTGGAATACGCTCCACCCCTGGCTCAATTTGCCTTTCAGGAGGCAAAAGTCCTGGCGGCGAATATCCAGCGCTCTATCGCCGGCCAGCAGCCAGCGCCATTCGAGTACAAGTCGCTGGGAACGATGGCGTCGCTCGGCGGCCGCTGCGGAGTGGCGGACATTCTGGGCGTGCGCGTCGCAGGCTTCCCGGCATGGGTGGCGTGGAAGATCCTGTATCTCGCGTTGCTGCCGGGGGCGGCCAACCGTGTTCGTTACGCCATCGACGGATTGCTCAACCTTATGTTCAACCGCGGCATCGCCCAGGTGCGTCCCACGGGAGTCGCCAGCCATTCGATCCGTCTTCTCGCGGGGGAGATGGTGCTCGAACCCGGGTTCAGGCCCGAGGGACTTTACGTTGTAACCTCCGGGGCGTTGGAGCTCAGCCATTCAGAGGCCGGCGAAGGTGTCGAAGCCGGTTCGAGCAGAACGCTCGGCCCAGGCGATTGCTTTGGGCTCCTTCCGGACGGAGAGGCGCCGGAAGTGCCGCAGCGCGTTCGCGCTTGCGAGGATTCGAGCGCCTACTTTATTGCCAGGGATGATCTGCAGAAGCTGACGATGGTGGCGGCGCTGCTCGGGCGGCGTTCCGAGACGCCCGCAGCAACAGAGCCGGAGAGAACATGAGCAGGGGTGGCAGGGGGGCCGAAAACGAACGCCTCCTCCAAGCAGACTCAGAAGAAAAGCCGTGGCGGCGCTGGGGGCCTTACCTCAGCGAACGTCAATGGGGGACGGTGCGGGAAGATTATAGTGCCGACGGCAACGCATGGGACTTCTTCCCGCATGATCATGCCCGCGCGCGTGCCTACCGCTGGGGAGAGGATGGCATCGGCGGGTTTTGCGACGATCGCCAGCTTCTCTGTCTCGGGGTCGCCCTATGGAATGGCCGCGATTCGATCCTTAAGGAAAGGATGTTCGGCCTGACCAACGGGCAGGGGAACCACGGCGAGGATGTGAAGGAGATCTATTACTACCTGGACGCGCTGCCGACCTATAGCTATGCGCGCATGCTCTATAAGTATCCGCAGGCGGCGTTCCCTTACGAGCAACTGCTTGAGGAAAACGGGCGTCGGAGCAAGCATCAGCCAGAGTATGAGCTGATCGATACCGGCGTCTTTGCCGAGGATCGCTACTTCGACGTCGATATTGAATACGCCAAGGCAGACTGTGAGGACATTCTGATGCGGCTCACGGTCTCCAATCGTGGGCCCGAAGCAGCCGAGATTCACCTCCTGCCGCAGGTGTGGTTCCGCAACACCTGGAGCTGGGTCGAGGGTGGGCGTAAACCCTCTCTTCGAGCGGTCGGGCCGCATTCGGTCTCCTTCGAACACGATCAACTGGGCACGTTCTCGATTCAGTTTGATGCGCCCGACGCGCTGCTGTTCTGCGAAAACGAGACAAACGCCGCGCGGGTCTTCGGGGCACCGGCGGGCCCGGGATACTTCAAGGACGGGATCGATGCCCGGATCGTCCGCGGTCAGGAGAATGCCGTGAACCGGGCATTGGAGGGCAGCAAGGTTGCGGCGCATTACCCGCGCACGGTGCCGCCCGGCGGTATGATCTTCGCGCGCATCCGGCTGCGTCCTGGGCAGCCGCAGGCGGATGCCTTCGCCGATTTCGATTCCGTGTTTCAAACGCGCCACGACGAAGCGGAGGCTTATTACGGCGACCTGCAGCAGCACATCCCCGACGAAGACGAACGGCGCATTCAGCGCCAGGCCTTTGCCGGCATGCTCTGGTCGAAGCAGTACTATCACTACGACGTGCAACAGTGGCTAGATGGCGATCCCACCGGACCGACGCCTCCCGCTTCGCGCAAACAAGGCCGCAATGGCGACTGGATCCATCTGAACGCGGGGGCCGTCGTCTCCATGCCGGACACCTGGGAATATCCCTGGTTCGCGGCCTGGGACTGGGCGTTCCATCTGGTTACGATTGCCCTTGTCGACTCCCGGTTTGCTAAGGAGCAGCTCGTTCTGTTGTGCCAGGCCTGGTACATGCATCCCAACGGCCAGTTGCCCGCGTATGAATGGAACTTCAGTGACGTCAACCCGCCGGTTCATGCCTGGGCGGCGTGGCGCCTTTACGAGATCGACAAGCGACAGAACAATGGCACGCCCGACCGGGCCTTTCTGGAGCGTGTTTTCGTCAAGCTGCTCCTGAATTTCACCTGGTGGGTAAACCGCAAGGACCCGCGTGGCCGCAACGTCTTTCAAGGAGGGTTTCTCGGGCTCGATAACATCGGCTGCTTTGACCGGTCGGCACCGTTGCCCACCGGCGGAACGCTGCTGCAGTCCGACGGCACCTCGTGGATGGCGATGTTCTGTCTGAACATGCTTCGGATCGCTCTCGAACTGGCGCAGGACGAGGAGGCCTTCGAAGACATCGCCATCAAGTTCTTCGAGCACTTCCTGCTGATCGGCGGTGCGATGACGAACATTGGCGGCGAGGGACTCGGGCTTTGGGATGATCAGGACAACTTTTATTACGACTGGCTGGTGTTGCCCTCCGGCGAGCGGATGCCGCTGAGGCTGCGATCGATGGTTGGCCTCATTCCGCTGTTTGCCGTCGAGGTCCTGGAAGAGGAGCAACTGAGGCGCTTGCCCACGTTCACGCGTCGGATGGAGTGGTATCTTCAGCACCGTCCGAAGTTTGCACGCCTTATCTCGCGGCCGGATCAGCCGGGGGTGGGCAAGCGGCGCCTGATCGCAATCGCTCGCGCGTTCCGGATGAAGCGTGTCCTCGAGCGCATGCTGGACGAAAGTGAGTTTCTGTCTCCTTACGGCGTGCGCGCGCTGTCCCGCGCCTACCTCGAAAAGCCTTATGTTTTCAAATGCGACGGCTTTCGTTCCGAGGAAAAATACCTTCCCGGGGAATCCGACAGCACTATGTTCGGCGGCAACTCGAATTGGCGTGGACCGATCTGGATGCCGGTGAACTATCTGATTATCGAGAGCCTGCGTAAGTTCGACGCCTTCTATGGCGAGGGCTTTCGTGTCGAGTGCCCCAAGGGGTCCGGCAACATGCTCTCTCTTTCCGAAATCGCCGACGATCTCTGCAATCGGTTGACTCGGCTCTTTCTGCGCGATCATTCCGGCAGGAGACCAGTATTCGGTGATTGCGAACAACTGCAAAAGGATCCCCAGTTTCGGGATTATATTTTTTTCCATGAATACTTTCATGGCGAAAGCGGGCGTGGCGTCGGGGCGTCCCACCAAACCGGCTGGACCGGATTGATCGCCAACCTGATCGACGAACTCTATTCTCCGCCGGGCTGACGGCGCTTTGGGCTGCTAACTTCGCATCAAGGGAGGACTGCAACGTGGCGAATACGGCCGGGTTTAATTGCGATCTGCCGAACTACAAGAGTTGTCCGAAGCTGCTCGCCGGCCAGAAGGCCCTGGTCACGGGTGCCAACTCGGGCATCGGTCAGGCGGTGGCGGTGGGCATGGCGCGCGCCGGCGCCGACGTCATCGTCAACTACGTCACCAACGACGCGGCGGCACAGGAGGTGGTCAAGCTGATCGAAGCTGAAGGCGTCCGCGGGTTGGCGATCGAGGCCGACGTGTCGAAGGAGATCGAGGTGACCGATATGTTCAAGAAGGCGCTGGATGCCTTCGGAACACTCGACATTCTCGTGCCGAACGCGGGCCTGCAGCGCGATTCGGCACTGGTCGACATGACCTTGTCGGAATGGAACACGGTCCTCAGCATCAACTTGACCGGGCAGTTCCTATGCATCCGCGAGGCGGTCAAGGAGTTCCTGCGCCGCGGCGTGCGCAAGGAAGTGTCGGTCGCAGCCGGCAAGATCATTTGCATGAGCTCCGTCCACGAAGTGATCCCCTGGGCTGGGCACGCCAACTATGCCGCCTCGAAGGGCGGTATCTTCATGATGATGAAGAGCATGGCGCAGGAGCTGGCGCCCCATCGCATCCGTGTCAATTCGATTGGCCCCGGGGCGATCCGCACTCCGATCAACACCAACGCCTGGAGCACGCCCGAGGCCTATGCCGCGCTGATGGAACTCGTTCCCTACAGGCGGATCGGCGAGCCGGAGGACATCGCCAACGTTGCCGTGTTTCTGGCTTCGGACATGGCCGACTACATCAATGGGATCACCATATTCGTGGACGGCGGCATGACCTGCTATCCCGGCTTTGCGACCGGCGGCTGATCGCAGGCAGCGCCATACAGTCGCGACTGTAGGCGCTCGACGTGCGCGCAGAGGTTGGGAAGGGCGACGGTAGCATCCCGCAACGGGGAAGGGATCGGCGGCACAATGATTTCGGCGACGAAGGCATGTGCCCACAGGTCGAGCAGCGTCGGATTGTCGGCGCCAAAGAACCACAGGTCATCACCCAGCAAAGCGCCTAACGCCCGCATATCGGCCGTGCCTAGCTTGTAAATCTCCTCGCGCGAGTGGCGGCCTACACCTTGCGCCTGCAGGGCTTGCACCATTCCGCGTTTGGCCATTGCCGTCGCCAGCGGCCGCGCCAGCGCCGGCATGCGGGCGAAGAACCTGTCGCGAATGATTGACCAGCCGGGCTCGTCGCACCAGCGCGCGTACACCCCGACCCAATAGAAGTGCTCGTCCAGCATTCTGCGGAAGGCATGGGAGACTGCCTTCGCCCGGCCGTCGAGCGGCGCGTCCAGGTCGATCCCCTGACGCTGCGACAATCGCCCGATGATCAGCGTCGAGTCGCCGATCAGCGTTCCGTCCTGATCCTCGATAAAGGGCATCTTGCCCTTGGGAGCACGGCGGAAGCTTTGCCGCGGGTTGAACGGTACGGCCTCATAGTCGATCTTCGCCTCCCGCAGGAAGTTCTCCAGCTTCAGGCAGAACGGGCTCGGGTCTGCCAAACCCCACGCTTCGCCGAATTTATGCAGTTTGATCGCCATGGTGACGCATCCCGCTTCCGCGTCAGGAACGCAACTGACGAGTTTGCCGTGACCGTGCAGGTAAACTGGACAACAGCGCTACTCCGTTGCTTGTGACGCAATGACCCAACTCGGTTCCCGGCCCTTGAGTTCGCGGTAGCCATCGGCCTGAACGCGCAGATTGACCGGATCGGTCAGTCGGCTCGCGAGCAGATCGAGATCGAGACGCTGCGCGTCATCGATGGCTCGCAGCGTTTCGGCCTGCAATGCCCGTTTGGCGTGTGCATAAGCAGTATGGCATCCGGGCTTGATCGCGCCGGCTGAGGCTACAGCTTCATCGATGAGGCGCTCCGGCGGGACGATCCGATCGACAACGGCCAGGCGCTGGGCACCTCGAAGGTCGTAGACCTGCCCGAAGAGGACCAGCTCGCTGGCCGGTCGCATGCCGACCGCGTACTTGATGATCTCGCAATAGACGGCCGGCATCGGGATGCCGATCAGCACCTCATTGAGCGCGAACCGAAGGTCGCCCGCTGCAGCGATACGCAGATCGCAACCGAGCGCGGTGATGAGCCCTCCGGCGTAGGCATGTCCGTTGATCGCCGCCACCGTCAGACGGGGGTAAGTGAAAATGCGCAGGTTGGTGGCGCGATACGCCTCAAACCAGGCGTTGACCTCACGGATCGATCGGCGGGCGAAGAGCGGCAGGTGATAGTCGAGGTCCAGACCGGCCGAGAACACCGGCCCGGCACCGGTCAGAACGACGGCGCAATCCCGGAATTCGCTCTCAAGCCGATCAAAGGCGTGGTGGAGGTCGGCGAAAAAGGCCGGGTTCTGAGCATTCACTTTGTTGGTGATCATGGTGACCAGCGCCACATGCTCCGCCCGTCGTTCGATCGACCAGGCCATGATGCTCCTCCATCAGTCGAGGTTGAAGGTGACGGTGGAGGCCGACCGGATCCTCCACGGGTGCGCATGGCGACCTCCGCGCCACCTCTGCGGGAACGGCGCCTGCCATGGCGACGGGGCGGTAGGGAGGGTGGGCGCGCGCGCCCGATTGTGCCATTCTCAACGTTCGGTGGTCGGGGTGGGTCATCATGCTCAACAACTATCACATAAGCCGCGCTGCGGTCGCTCTTGGCCTAGTGACCTTCGCGTTCATCGCCTCGGTTCGCGCTGACGTGCAGCAGATTTCCGTCTCGGAGGCCGACGAATTGCTGCGCCGAGGCGTGGCCGTTATCGATGTCCGCCGCGCAGACGAATGGCGGACCACCGGCATCGTGCCGGGCAGCCGAATGATCACGGCTTTCGATGCGGACGGCAGGCTTGAAACGGGCTTTCTGGACAAGGTGGCGGCATCCGTTCCGGGCAATCAGCCGGTGATTCTGATCTGCCGCAGCGGCAACCGGTCGGGCAAGGCCGCGCGGTTGCTCTCCGCACAGCTCGGTTTTCAGCACGTATTCAACGTCGAAGGTGGCATTCAGCAGTGGCTGGAGGAGCGGCGGCCTGTGACGGCTTGCCCAGCTTGCTAAGCACGAGAATGCAGACGCGGCCGTGAGAATAGGGCGGCGGTTGCGATGACGGAGATGCTGGCACCGGTGTGGCCGCCGCTGTTGGCGGCATTTCAGATCGGTGTCGCCGCAGCGGCTTCGGCCCATGCCGTCCTGTTCAAGCGCGACGTTCGGGCGGCGATCGGCTGGATCGGGCTGATCTGGCTCGTGCCCTTCGGCGGATCCGTGCTGTACTTTCTTTTTGGCATCAACCGCATCCGACGCCGTGCGAGTGGCCTGCGCGGCCGTCGGCCGGGGCCCGGGCAAGGAGCGGCGCTTGCCCCCGGTTTCGCCCGCCGGGCGACGCCAGAGCTGCCCCGTGGCAGCGGTCATCTCCGGTCCGTCGCCGATCTGCTCGACCGGATTACGGAGGCGCCATTGACCTTTGGTAACCGGATCCGGCCGATGTCCGGCGGCGGAGAGGCCTATGCAGCTATGCTGGAGGCCATCCACGGGTCAAGCAAAACAATCGGTCTGGCCACCTACATTTTTGATTCCGACAAAATCGGTCGCGAATTTGTCTCGGCGCTCAAGCAGGCGGTTCAGCGTGGCGTGGTCGTGCGGGTGTTGGTGGACGGTGTCGGCGCCCGCTATTCGCGGCCATCCATTGTGGGCGTCTTGCGTGAACACGGCGTCAGTGTTGCCGAGTTTCTGCCGAGCTTTTTTCCTCTGTCGATTCATTACGCAAACCTGCGTAACCACCGCAAGCTTCTGGTCATCGACGGTTCGACCGGCTTTACCGGGGGCATGAACATCCGGAACGGACACCTGAGCCTCGAAGCCTCCGGCGGCATCAACGACGTGCACTTCCGGCTGGAGGGGCCGGTAGTCGCGGAGATGGTGAGAACGTTTGCCGCTGATTGGGCTTTCGCTTCGGGAGAGACACTGGACGGCAACTCCTGGCTGCCGCTGCTGGAGAGGACGGACGGAGTGCCGGCTCGTGGGATTGCGTCCGGGCCAGACGAGGCTTTCGAGCGGGTTCGCTGGACACTCCTGGCGGCTCTTTCGCAGGCGAGGCGGCGCGTCCGGATCGTCACGCCCTATTTTCTGCCCGACACCTCCCTTTCGTCGGCTCTGCAATTGGCCGCTTTGCGCGGTGTTGACGTCGATATCGTCCTTCCGGAAGTCAGCAACCTGCGGCTGATGCAGTGGGCAATGCTTGCCAAACTGCATCCCTTCCTGATGCGGGGTTGCCGGATTTGGCTGACCCCCCCGCCATTCGACCACGCCAAGCTGATGACCGTGGATTGCGCGTGGTGCCTGATCGGTTCAGCCAACTGGGATCAGCGGAGCCTTCGCCTGAATTTCGAGTTCGATGTCGAATGCTATGGCAGCGAGTTTACGACCGTCCTCGATCAACTCATCGAGGACCGGATCGCGCGTGCCAAACCCATGAGCGCCGAGACGATCGAAACGCGTCGCCTGCCTCTTCGACTGCGCGACAACGCGGTTTGGCTGTTGTCTCCCTACCTGTGACGCTTCTGGGAGCCGCAGCGTGCCGAAATCGGTTGGCGGAAGAAGGCTCTGCGGCAACCGCAATGTCCTCAGCCCTCGGGGGGGCGGAGATTTCGCCCAGTGCTCTTCCAGTGCAAAGCTCGACAGCGCTGATTGAAACACGCCGAGCAATTCGTCTTCGCGTTGTGGAGGATGCGGCTATTTGGCTGGGTTGATGCTTTGTGCCCTGCCGGGGACAGGCAAGGCCCAGTGCCGCCTGCCCGTCCCCGGAGGGGGGTCGGGAGTGGGGGGAGCCCCCGACAGCGATAAGTTCTACCCGATTGCGCTGGCGGGGACAGTGACGGGACTCACAGCCGGGAAATTTAAAACTTCTCCGGGTCGGGCGCTGTCTCTGAGGACGACGGCAAAGCCGTAATATCCGCCGCCGCGGTCGGCGCAGGCTCCGGCGCAATGCAGAGGAATCGGGCGGCAACCGGAGTAAAGAGGGGACATTCGCCAAAGTCCTCTCCATTCGCGACGGCGATCTTGCCGAAGCGCGAGCATTCGTCCTGTGCAAGCCGCGCAACGTGACCGTCCGATGTTCCAAATCCACGGAAGCAGATGGCGACGTCGTCCCGGTCCGTTATCGGCTTGTTGAAGTTCGGATCATTCCTGTTGAACTCGTTCTTTTTGTAGACGAAGGCGTTGCTGGTGCAGCCAACGGTCAGGCTGGCGAGAAGAACGGCAAGGATGACTGGCGGACGTGTCATGGCTCGATATGGCCATCGCAAGGACGATCAGCGACAGACGCAGGCGTTATCTGAGCAACCGCCACACGGTGTCGCGGAGGCGCGGACTCGCACCTAACAGAAATCCTGCGGCCACGGCCACCAGAACCACCCGCGGAGCGTTTCCCTTGACCCAGGTAGAACCGGCGGTACCCAGTTCGCTGCCGATGGCGGCAGCGATCCCCTTGGTTGGCCCACCGACTGCTCCCACCGGCAATGCTCTGCCGGAAGAAAGCGGCGTCCGCCGGCGGGCCAGCAGCCGTCCGGTGACCAGTGCCAATCCTGCGAGCACAAAGACGGCGACGCCGCAAAGGAGCGCTGCCGTGTGCGTGGCGACGATCGTGTCGAGCCATAACCACAACGCGGCCACCAGCAATCCGATGCCCGCTGCGGTCAGCAGCACGACAAGAATGGCCACGACGACAGAGATGCCGAGCCGAGCGAGCACGTCCTCGAGGATGCGAAACACGGACAACCTAGCGCGGAAAAGCTAGCGCTGGCGCCCGAACAGCACGCCCATCAGGAAACCAAGGGCGAAGGCAAGCACAACACTGGTAAACGGCCGTTCCTCGATGGAGTGAGTGACCTGATCGGCGGCCTTTTCCGCCTGGATCCGCGCCTTATCCGCTCTCTCTCTCATTTTGGCATACGCATCTGAACCGGCCTCGCCCGCGATGTCCTTCAGCGTTTTCGTCATTGCCGAGAAATCGGTGCGCAGCTTGGCCATTTCCTGGCGCAAGGCTTCCACGTCCTTGCTCGGCAGCTCCTCGCGTACGTTCATCCCAATTCCTCCTGTCGTAAGCCCCAGTTGAAACCCAACGTGTCGAATCCGGCGCTCATTGTGGATGCGGGCGCGCTATCATCTGAAAGATAAATATGCGTTGGTCTGCAGAAGCACCCCTATAACAATATGTTGCCTGCAACCAGAATGTACAACGGCTTAGGGTTTTGCCGGTCCCTTAAATCCCACCGACACCGAGCAGGTGGACACTGAACAACCGCTCCGCGTCGGACCAGACGGCGGTAGGCCGGAAACCAGCGGTGGCGGCCAAACGGCGGAATTCCTCAACCGTATATTTGTAAGAGTTTTCAGTGTGAATCCATTCGCCTGCGGCAAAGCGAAACGACCGGCCGGCGACACGGGCAGTCTGTGAAACGGCACTCACGAGATGCATCTCGATTCGTCCGTCCTCAGCGTTCCAGAATGCTCTGTGATCGAAGCTTTCGATATCGAAGCGACCGTTTAACTCACGATTGATCCGAACAAGAAGGTTGCGATTGAAGGCCGCCGTGACCCCGGCGCCGTCGTTATAGGCCGCGTGCAGCACCCGCGAATCTTTTTTCAGGTCGACGCCGATCAGCAACCATCCGTCGACACCGAGCTGTCGGGCGAAGCGAATGAGCAAACGTGCGGCGTCTGGCGGATGCAGATTGCCGATGGTCGAGCCGGGAAAAAAGCCGATCCGCGGGCCCGCCGGCATATCCCGCGGCAGCGACATCGGGCGCGCGAAGTCGGCGCATACCGGCCGTACCGTCAACTGCGGGTAATCGGCAGCGAGTGCGCTGGCCGCCAGCCGGAGGTGCTCACGGGATATGTCAATCGGCACATATCCGCCGGGCCGGCACAGGGCCTCCAGCAGGATCCGGATCTTGACGCTGGCGCCGCTGCCGTACTCCACCAGCACGGCCTCGGGGGGCACGATGTCGGCAAGATCGCCAGCATTGGCGCGCAGAATCTCCGTCTCGGTTCTCGTCGGGTAATACTCGGGGAGCGTGCAAATCCGATCGAACAGGCGGGAGCCCTCCGCGTCGTAAAAGAACTTGCTCGGTATTTGCTTCTGTCGTTGTGAGAGGCCGGCGAGAACCGCCTCGCGAAATTCGGCGGTCGGATCTTCGTCGAGATCGAGGATGGGAGTCTCTGCGAACCTCGCCATGCTAGACGTCCTCGGCCAGACGCAATCCGGCGAACTGCCAGCGCTGATGTGGATAAAAGAAGTTCCGATAGGTCGGCCGAATGTGGCCGCCGGGAGAGACGCACGAGCCGCCCCGTAGCACCATCTGGTTGCACATGAATTTGCCGTTGTACTCGCCGACGGCGCCAGCGATCGGACGAAACCCTGGATAGGGGGCATAGGCGCTTTGCGTCCATTCCCAGGCGTCGCCAAATATCTGTCGCAGCCGGCCGCTTTCGCCGACACTCTCGTTGACGGCGATCGGTCGCAGGCGCGCGCGATCAACGGCTTCCCCCGAAAGGATGTTTCCTGTGACCGGCAACCCGGACGCGGCAAATTCCCATTCGGTCTCGGTCGGGAGCCGTTTACCCGCCCAGCGGGCGAATGCATCCGCCTCGTAGTAGCTGATGTGACAGACGGGCGCCCGGGGATCGAGGGCCTGCCGGCCGCGCAGTGTCATCGCGGAGTCTCCGTGCGGACCGTCTTCCTGCCAGTACAAGGGCGCGCGCCAGCGTTCAGCCTGCACCGTCGCCCACCCATCGGACAACCAAAGCTCGGCGCGCCGGTAACCACTGTCCGCCATGAAATCGCACCACTCCCCATTTGTCACAAGACGGTCGGCAAGGCGAAACGGGCGCAGGAAGACGGTGTGCCGCGGGCCCTCGTTGTCAAAGGCAAACCCTTCCGACCCATCGTTGCCGATCTCGCGGAGCCCACCGGTGAAGGTGACCCATTTTGGATTGTGCAACAATGTGCCGGAGGGGCTGCTGTCGGCGGGCAGATAGGCGGGTTGCAGCGGATTGCCGGAGAAGGCGTGCAGGATGTCCGTCAGCAGCAGTTCCTGGTGCTGCTGTTCGTGATGGATGCCGAGCCGGGTCAACGAAGCCACGTGGGGGGTGGTCTCGCCGGAACGGGCGATCAGGTCCATCATCGCTGTGTCGACGGACTCTCTGTACCGCAGGACGTCCGCCACGGACGGGCGTGTCAGGAGGCCGCGCTGCGGCCGTGAGTGGCGCGGTCCCACCGCCTCGTAATACGAATTAAACAGGAACCCCCAACGGTCGTCGTAAGTTCGCCATCCTGGCAGGAACGGCACCAACAGGAACGTTTCGAAGAACCAGGTGGTATGCGCCAGATGCCACTTGGTGGGGCTGGCGTCCGGCATTGACTGGACAACCTGATCTTCTTCCGTCAGGGGGCGAGCAAGATCCTCGCTCCTCGCTCTTGTCTGCCGGAAGTCTTCGGTCAACCCTCTCAGGTCGGTGACCGCTTGGGAACCCGCGGCGGTCGGGTTCAGCGTGCCGGCCTTCGTGCTACGCATGGCAACCCTCTCTCCCGGTGCGGTCCCTTAGCGTTAACCTGCGACGAACCTGCACGCCCATGGCCGGCATTGCATCGCCAACGGTCGCGGTGAAACAGAGTTCCCAACAGGCGTCCCGGATTCTCTGTTGTTGGCCGGGTTACGAGGTTGATCTCAAGGATGGCGATCGCCAAACCCGCTTACAAGATCGGCTCAGCCCGACCCCCGTCGTGGGTAACTGCAGACGGCGTCGCCAGTGGTACCAGTCGAACAGATCAGTCCGTTATTTTATCAATTAAAGTAACCGATTAAGGGTCTTAATTCTGTGCTTAAGGTTTGATTCGCGCCGCTAGAGCTCTTAGCCCCGGGATTGCGGTGCAAGAGCAGCGGTAACGCGCTATGATGGCGAGTAAGAATCGGTTGCAACCGATTCTTGGGCACTCACGACGGGACACGGCGTCGGCATGGGCCCCCGGGAGGCTGAATGGACTCGATCGTCAACTCGGATCGTCTGCTGGTTTGGTTCCTCGCCTTCCGCGATTTCCTGCAGATGTACATCACAACACAGGCAAATCTGCTCCAACTTCCGGCGATTTTCCTGACGTTGTTTGGCGCCTGGCTCGTGGCACGCGCCATCGAGCCGTGGCTTAGCAAGATTGCCCGCAGCACCGCCGTGGACGAATTCCAGGCGCAGTTCAACGTCGCGAACATCGTGCCGCTGTCGCTGCCGGCGCTTTGGGCCGCGGCACTTTGGATTTCGATGGTTGTCGCACGGGAATTCAACTGGCCGTCGCATCTGGTTTCGATCGCGGCCGATCTCGCATCTGCTTGGCTGCTGATTCGTATCGCCTCGGCGCTCATTCCCAATGCCGCGATCGCGCGCGTCGTCGCGGTGGTTGCCTGGATCATTGCCGCTCTTCATGTCGTCGGGTTGCTGACGCCGACGATTACCCTCCTGCAGAGAATCTCTTTCACCCTTGGCAACGCACGGCTGTCGTTGCTGACCATTGTCGAAATGCTGTTGACTCTGGCTGTGTTGCTCTGGAGCGCCGGAATCGCCGGTCGATTTGCCGAACGCCGCCTGGCAGCTATTCCCACGCTGACCGCCACGGCGAAGGTGCTGCTCGGCAAGCTTGCGAAGATCGTGTTGATCAGCCTTGCGTTTTTCCTGGCGATCGGCACCGCTGGGATCGATTTGACGGCGCTTGCGGTATTTACCGGCGCCGTCGGCGTCGGCGTCGGATTTGGCCTGCAACGGACTATTTCGAATCTGTTTGCGGGGATCGTGCTGTTGCTCGACAAATCCATTAAGCCCGGCGACATCCTCGAAGTTGGAGGGACGTTCGGCTGGGTCGCCTCGCTTGGCGCGCGCTATGTCGAGGTGGAGACCCGGGACGGAACTCAGTTTCTGATCCCCAACGAGGACATCATTACCCACCAGGTTTTCAACTGGACGCATCAACACGACAACGTCCGCCTGAAAATCCGTGTGCGTGTTGCGTACGATACAGACGTTCGCAAGGCGCTGGCGCTGATGCGGGAGGCTGCCGGTCGCCCGGCGCGCGTCCTGAAAACCCCGGTTCCTAACCCGCTGGTCATAGGCTTCGGCGAAAACGGCCTGGAACTCGAACTGCGCTTCTGGATCGCCGACGTGCGCAACGGCATCCACAATGTCTCCAGTGAGGTGTTCGTCGAAATCCTGGACCTGTTCCGTGAGAACGCGATCAAGATCCCGCTCCCCCAGCGCGACCTTCATGTGCAGTCACTGCCGGCGGCGGCGGCGGCGAGCGAGCAACGACGCCTGTATGGCCGGGCCGCGGGAGGGGGCGGACCTTAGGATTGCGGACGGTCGGGCCGAACTGCTTCGCAATAAAGGATCATTTACTAGAAGACCCTCGCTCCATGTGCCGTGCGGCGGATGCGAGGGTCTAGCGGAACGCGCTTCTGCGTCCGGGCTCGACTAAAGCGAGCGTACACTTGGACTTTGAAGGAGATTGCCGGTGCCAAGTAGCCGGCAACCTAGTATTGGTCCGGTGGAGTCATGCGGCTTCTGCACCCTCCACTTGCTGTTTCCACTAGTATAACTGTGGTCCTCATAGGCCGCTCTGTCAAGCGTGGTCAGCAACCTTGGTTGCCGGGACGAAGCGGTTGATCCACTTTGCGACGAAACAGGGGGAGCGCTGCGGCAATCACGAGGAGGCGGCCGGCCCGCTGACGCGCGGATGGCGTCCGACCGGATCGGGCGATCAACGGGATCGCTTCAGGTCATGGCTGTAATTGCCGACCGTGTTTCTCAGGTCGATCATTTCCCGCTCGATCTGCTCGATTCTCTTGTCCCTGGTTGCGAGATCGCTGGAAATGGAGCGCTCAATGCGTGTCTCCAACAGCGTCAGTTGGGAGATCAGCTGGTTAAGCTTGGTCTCGACGACGCTGATGTTCTTGCTGACCTCGCCAAAGTCGGCGATGCGTTCTGCTCGCCCCCGCTCAACCTCCTTGGCGGTTTCATCGACCTTCTGCACCAACGCAGTGCCACCCGCTATGGCGACGGCGAGAGAGGCCGAGGCGATCGCGCCGACGATCATAGCCGTGGTCTTGTCGATGGGGATCCAGTTCCGCCCATCGGCCGGCTCACGGCGATATTCCTGATATCGGTAGAAGTCGGCGCGGGTGGGCGACCTTAGCGGCTCCCAATGATCCCCATTACTTTCGCCCGTCATTGACATTCTCCTGGTGCGGCGAGTGCCGCGCGCGGCCGCCGGAATCGGCTTCGCAAGGTGCGGTCTGTCGGTCCTCTTCTGCGACCGTGAGTGCCATTCGCTCGACGCGATCCACTTGGCCGCCCAGCATTTCGATCTTCTCTTCGAGCGCCCGGAGCTTGCTGTTGATTTCCGGCGGCTGGATCAAGTGTTCTGACCGCAGATCTCTCAGTCGAGTGTCGAGCAAATGGACGACGGCGACGTTGGCAATGAAGAGGCAACCTGCAACGGTCAAGATCCATGGCGATATTGCAATGAAGGTTCCTCTTGGCTCTTCGGGCGTGACGACGGTCCCACCGGTCTCTTCAGGGTCGCGTTGGTCCAATTTCATGATGGTCACTTTGCGCTTTGACGATGGGGCGGCTTCGGTGCCTAAATCGCCGCTCTCTCAGCTTATGATCACGTGCCCAATTATAGTAAAATATTCCTAGTTGTCAAGCGCGCGCTACTCCTATCCATCACGCCGTTAATCGCTAGGATGCGCGCCCGGTTTCGCGCAAGGAACATGGGTAGCGTGATCGGAAAACCGCACCGTTGACCTGTACCCGCGGCCGCGCCTTGATTTGTTTGCGCCCGAAAGGGCAAGATCTGTGGATGGCAGGACCTGAAGGAAGGTGCGACGATGGGAGCATTTCTGAAAGAGTTTCGAGAATTTGCGATCAAGGGGAACGCCGTCGACCTGGCCGTTGGCCTCATCATCGGCGCGGCATTCGGCAAGATCGTTTCATCATTGGTCGATGATGTCATCATGCCGCCCATTGGACTTTTGCTCGGCCGGGTCGACTTCGGTGATCTGTTTATCAATCTAACTGGCCGGGACTTTGCCTCCCTGGCGGCGGCACGGGCAGCTGGAGGAGCGGTCATCGCCTACGGAAGCTTTATCAACACTTTGATTAATTTCGCGATCGTCGCCTTTGCGGTGTTCATTCTGGTGAAGCAGATCAATCGGCTGAAGCGCGTCGCAGGGGTGCAGGACGAAGCTCCGCCCGCTCCGCCAGCCGATGTCGTGCTGCTCCAGGAGATCCGCGACATTCTGGCGGAAAAGTCCTCACTGCCGCGCAGGCCGGCGGAATGAGCGAACGCCTTGAAGCCTCCAAACTGACCGAGTTTGGTACCGCCGATGTCGAAGTCCTGGACAAACGGACCGGCTACTCGGGGTACTTCTCGCTGAACATTTATCGCTTGCGTCACAAGTTGTTCGCCGGAGGTTGGGGCGCCCCGATGCAGCGAGAGATCTTCGACCGCGGGCACGCCGTCGCCGCGGTCCTTTACGATCCGGGGGCGGATGTCCTTGTGCTCATTCAGCAGTTTCGGATAGGCGCTCTGATCGCCGCGGAACAGCCGCATCTTGCGGGGGCGTTCTCGCCATGGTTGATCGAAATCGTCGCAGGGATCATCGACGACGACGAAACGCCCGACGCGGTCATGCAACGCGAAGCGGTGGAAGAGGCGGGATGCACGGTCCGCGAGATGCGGCAGATTCTGCCGATTCTCACCACCCCCGGCGGTTCCAACGAGTCGGTCATCCTGTATTACGGGCTTGTGGATGCGCCCGCCGTCGGTGCGCTGCATGGTCTGGACGAAGAGCATGAGGACATTCGGGTCATCACGGCCACTCCCGAGGAGGTGTGGCAGTGGATGGATGAAGGCCGGATCGTAAACGGTCCGGCCTTGGTCGGCCTGCAGTGGTTTCGCATTCACGAGAAGGCGCTTCGGAGCGCGAGCGGGGTTAGGGCGACGGCATGCGGCTGAAGCAGCGGCCCGCCGGTCTTGTCAGCGAGCAGTTCCACGCGTATAGTCGCCCCCAGATGTTGTAGGTCTGGAGCAGGCTCGTGCGAAAGCTGGTGTATGCACTGCTGATCGCGTTGCTTCTGCCGGTATCGGCGGGCGCGCTGCCGCCGCTCGACGTGATGTTGGCCGAACGGTCGCTGGGCAGCGCCGACGCGAAGGTGACGATCATCGAATATTCGTCCCTGACCTGTCCGCATTGTGCCGACTTTCACCGCGAAATTCTGCCGCAGATCAAGGCCGAGTATATCGACAAGGGGCTGGTGCGCTGGGTGCTGCGCGATTTTCCGCTGGATGGCCGGGCCATGGCCGCGGCGATGGTAGCCCGGTGTGTGCCACAGGACCGCTACTTCGGCTTTATCGACCTGTTGTTTCGAGATCAGCAGACATGGGCCCGCGGCAGCGATCCGCTGACCGATATCAAAGTGCGGGCGCAACTCGCTGGGCTGTCGCCGGCGGACGTCGACGCGTGCCTTGCCGATAAACAGCTTCTTCAGGGCATTCAGCAGCGGGCTCAGGAGGGTCAGCAGCGTGACGGCGTCAATGCGACGCCGTCGTTCCTGATCAACGGACAGGCCATTTCCGGCGTTCGGTCGTTCACCGACATCAAGGGGCCCATTGACGAGGCGCTGGCAAAGGCTAAGTGAGGCGCCCGCCGGTCTGGCGTGCAGGGCTCTGGCAAACAAGGGAAGGCGGTAGCAACCAAGGTGTTGCAGTTCAGCAAACTGCGAATTGCCGGCTTCAAGTCTTTTGTTGATCCGGTTGAACTGTTGGTCGAGCCCGGACTGACCGGCATTGTCGGCCCGAATGGCTGCGGCAAGTCCAACCTCGTCGAAGCGCTGCGCTGGGTGATGGGCGAGACCTCCGCCAAGCAGATGCGCGGCGGCGAGATGGACGATGTCATTTTCGCCGGCAGTAACGAGCGTGCCAGCCGCAACATCGCCGAAGTCTGCCTTGAGCTGGATAACAGTGCCGGGACTGCCCCGCCGCCCTGGGGCGATGCCGACGAATTGCTGGTCAGCCGCCGCATCGAGCGAGCGCGGGGATCCTCGTTCCGCGTGAACGGCCGCGAGGTTCGCGCTCGCGACGTCCATCTGCTGTTTGCCGACGCCGCCAGCGGCGCACGGTCGGCTGCGATGGTCACGCAGGGCCAGGTCTCTCAGCTCATTGGCGCCAAACCGTCCGACCGGCGCGCGCTGCTGGAGGAGGCGGCGGGCGTCGTTGGCCTGCATGCCCGCCGGCACGAATCGGAGATTCGGTTACGCGCCGCGGAAAGCAACCTGACCCGCCTGGACGATGTGCTGGCGACACTCGACGTGCAGCGCGCCCAGCTTCAGCGGCAGGCGAAGCAGGCAACCCGCTACCGCAAGATCTCGGCGCAAATCCGGACTCTCGACGCAACCATCCTGTGGCTGCGGTGGCGGGCAGCGGAGCAGGCGCTGGCGCTTGCGGGCGGACGCTTGGCCTCGGCGGAGCAGGCAGTCGGGACGGCCACCGGAGCTGCGGCCGAGGCCGCGACCCGTCAGGCGAACGCCGCCGCAGCGCTCCCCGAGTTACGCCAGGAGGACAATGCCGCGACAATGGCGCTGCAGGCGCTGGCTGCCGAACGCCAGGCGCTGGACAGCGAGGAGCGGGGTCTCGCGCGTGAACTGGAGACGGCGCGCGCGGCGGTACGGCAATTGACCTCGGACGTGCGGCGTGATGAAGAGTTGGTCCGCGATGCCTCGGCGGCTCGTTCTGGCCTTCTTGCGGAGCGCGGACGGCTGATCCAAAGGCAAGCCGCCGAAGACGGTGAGCGGGCGTCAGCCGAATCGGCGCTCGCCGACGCCACCGCGGGAGCGGCGGCGCTCGAAGAAAAGACCACCGCGCTGGCGGACGGGCTGGCTGCCGTTCGCGGCTTGGCGGCCGGCTTGTCGCGCAGTCGCCTGGAAGCCGCGGCGCGGTTGAAGCGGGCGGAGGAGCGACACGCCGAGGCCGAGCGACGCCGGCAGTCTTCCGTCGCCGAACTGCAGCGCCTTCCCCAGGTTGACCCCGCCGAGGCCGCTGTCGCCACGGCCGAAGCCGAAGCCGAGGCGGCGCGGGCGGCCTTGCAGCAGGCCGAAGCGGAGCATGGGCGGTGGGTAGTGGAGGAGGCGGCGGCGGTCGCACAGCTCCGCACCGCGGAAACGCACGCGGCCCGGCTGTCCACCGAAGAAGCCACCCTTGCGGAAATGCTCGGTGGCACAGGACCGGACGAACGGGCGGTGCACGGCGCGTTACTCGACGAGTTGACGGTTCCGCAGGGCCTCGAGACGGCGTTGGCGGCGGTGCTCGGCGACGATTTGCTGGCCGGCTGCGACGAGGCTGCGTCCTCACACTGGTTGGTGCTCCCTCGCTACGGCGAACCGCCGGCATTGCCCGATGGCGTGAACCTTTTGCGCCTGGACGCGGAGGGGCCCCCGGCGTTGAGCCGGCGCCTGCATCAGATCGGGGTCGTTGCCGACGAGACGGATGGCGCCCGCCTGCAGCCGGCGCTTCTGCCGGGGCAGCGGCTGGTCAGCCTTGCTGGCGATGTCTGGCGCTGGGACGGCTTCGTTCGCCGGTCCGGTGCCCCTTCTGCCGCCGCCGTCCGCCTGCGCCAGCGCTCGCGGCTGGAAGAGATTCGGCCGCAGTTGCGGGCTGCCGAGGAGGCGCTGCAGGCGGCGCGGGCTTCCCATGAGAGCAGTCGGGGCGCGGTGCACTCAACAAGGGCCGCCGAACAGCAGGAGCGCAGCCGCGTTCGGACGGCGGAGGCGGCCTTGCGTGCGGCCGGCGACAGGCTGACCAGCCTGCGCGGGGCGCGCCTGGGCCTGGAGCGAAAACTGGCTGAGGCGGACGCAGCTCTGTCCGCGTTCGCCCCAGAGATCGAGGAGGCGAAAGCGCGGCTCGTCGCCGTCGATGGTGAAGCCGCGGCGCTGCCGGCCGACGCGGCCGATGCATCGACGCTGGAGACGCTTCGCGCCGAGCTGGGCCGGGCGCGGCAGGCGGAGGGGGACCGTCGTGCCCGCCGCGATTCGCTGGTGCGTGAGATCGCCGGGCGCGCTCGGCGGCTTCAGTTCCTGGAAACCGAACTCGTGTCATGGGAGGGGCGTCTGATGACCGCCCAGGCGCAGGTGTCGGAGCGGACGAAGGCGCTTCAGCAAGTTGAGACGGAACTGGCGCGTCTCGAAACCCTGCCCGCAACGCTGGCCGAGCAGCGGCACGCCCTGCTCGATCGCCTGCAAAAGGCTGAAACATTCCGTCGTCAGTCGGCCGATCGATATGCTGCGGCAGAAGCGGACTTGGCAGAAGCAGACCGATCGCTGCGCGCGGCTGAACGCGAGCTGGGGCAAGCCCGCGAAGAGCGTGTACGTTCAGAAGCCGAGAGGGGACAGGCGGAAACGGCCGTGGCGGTCGTTGCGAGCAGCATCGTCGAACGTCTTGACGTGCAGCCCCAGGCCCTGCCGGAGATCATCGGGATGCTTCCTCCAGCGGACATGGATATCGCCGCAGAAGAGCAGCGGCTTGAGCGGCTGCGCCGCGAACGGGAGCTGATGGGGCCGGTCAACCTTCGCGCCGACGCGGAGGAAATCGAGCTTCGCGAACAGATCGGCGAACTGCAACGCGAGCGGGGCGATCTTCAGGAGGCGGTGGCGAAGCTGCGGCGGGGAATCGCGGAACTGGATCGGGAAGGCCGAGAGCGCTTGCGGGCGGCGTTTGCCGAAATCGACCGCCACTTCCAGGAGCTGTTCACCCGGCTGTTCGGTGGCGGGCATGCCCACCTCGCGCTGGTCGACGCCGAGGATCCGCTCCAGGCAGGACTGGAAGTGATGGCGAGTCCGCCAGGCAAAAAGCTTCAGCTGATGTCGCTGCTCTCGGGTGGGGAGCAGACGCTGACCGCCCTGGCGCTGAGGTTTGCGCTGTTCCTGGGTCGGCCGACGCCGATGTGTGTCCTCGACGAGGTCGATGCGGCGCTTGATGACGCCAATGTCGATCGCTTCTGCAGCCTACTGACCGATCTTGCGGGCGCCGGCACGCGCTTTCTCGTCATTACGCATCACCGCCTGACGATGGCGCGCATGCATCGCCTTTTTGGCGTCACGATGGTCGAGCGTGGCGTTTCCCGGCTCGTCTCGGTTGACCTGGGAGGCTCGACGCTCGTCCGACGCAGCGCCTGATCCCTTGCCCTGCCCATCGGGGCGCCGATCTGCCATGCGTGTCCTCAGGTTGACATCGGGCGGGCCTGGATCCATCTTTTTTCTGGAAGTCTTGAGACGAGTTGGGGCGGCCCGAGTCCGGCCGGCCAGATCGAAAGATTTCAACGTTCTCAGTAATATCGTTAGGCTTTCGGGACTGAAGATGATGGAGCCCTTGCGGGCAAAGTTCTACTCCTGAAATCGGCAGAAGAACGGCAAGTCATGACGGAAGAGAAAAAGCCAGAGGCGGTGGAGAACGGCACGGAGGCCGCTCAGCCATCCACTCCGCCCGAGGAGGCCAATCCGAACCAGCGCCGGTACAATATGTATCCGCAGAAGTCCTTCGGTGGGCATGTGGAGACAAAAGTTCTCCCGGATGGCCGGATTAAATATACGCTGTTCCCATTTCCCTTCGATGGCTCGGACAAGCGCGTGATCATCGTCGATCCGGCCAATCCCGAAGAAATGCGTGCGGTCAAGCAGTTGCATCTGATTCCGGACATCAAGAACGATCCCGGCGTTGGTGTTTACGTCTTCGATGCCGATTTGCTAGACGGTCGCAAGCGCGAGAGCTGAGGCGCGGGCGAGTGCCGCAGCACGCACGCTGGTTTCGAGAGGCAGCCGACAGGCTGCCTTTTGTTTTTAGCCTGGTGCAGCCGACGCCGCCAAGGTGGCTGCGATCCCCGCGCGCGGATGCTGCGCCGCGGTGCAAGCCTGGTAAGGGTTTAAGCCGTTCGTCTCGCAGTCGCGGCGGCAAAATTTCTGCAGTCTTGACACAATCCCGAGAGGCTCTTTATCGTCCGCTCTGTCAATGGCGCAGTGGGCGCCTGAAACGAACTGAACACAGCGTGCGATGACGATGCACGCCCCAAAGGACCGGTTGAGCGAGTTTGAAGCTCGGCTAGACCGACTGAGGGGTGAGAACTCCGGAAGCGGCGCGGAAGCCGGTGGTACGACGGCCGGATACGGGCTGGCGTTTACCATCGCCGCCGACCTGGTCGGAGGTCTTATCGGCGGAGCTATCGTCGGCTGGCTCGTGGATCAGTGGTTCGGAACTGGCCCCTGGGTGTTGATCACGTTCTTCTTTCTCGGCGCCGCTGCCGGAATGTGGAACGTCTACCGAACGGTTCGTGGATATGACCGCTCTCTCGGTTTCGGTTCGTCGGGGCCAGAAGTAGCGGCGAGGGGCAAAGAAACGAAGACACCGGCCGGCGCGCGGCTGGAAGAAGAGGGCGGAGAACGCGGTGGCCAATCCACTTCATCAGTTCGAAATCAACACGATCGTCCCGATCAAGGTCGGCGGAATTGACGCTTCGCTGACGAACTCCGGCGTCTTCATGATCGTCGCTGTGATCTTGGTCACCGGCTTTTTCGTGCTTGGGGTCAAGTCCCGTGCGCTGGTTCCAGGCCGGCTGCAGTCGGTGGCAGAGTTGGCTTACGAGTTCGTCGCCAACATGCTCCGATCGAATGTGGGCAGCGAGGGGCGCGCCTACTTCCCGTTCATTTTTTCGCTGTTCTTCTTCATTTTGATGGGGAACATGCTCGGCATGGTCCCCTACGGGTTCACCTACACCTCCCACCTGGCAGTGACCCTGGGGATGGCAGTGGTGATCTTCATCGGTACGACGATCATCGCTTTTGCCAAACACGGCGTTGGCTTTTTTGGCTTTTTCCTGCCGCATGGCACGCCTTGGTACGTAGCTCCGCTGCTGGTTCCGATCGAGATCCTGTCCTACTTCTTCAGGCCCATCAGCCTCGGGCTTCGGCTTTTCGCCAACATGACCGCTGGGCACACGCTGCTTAAGGTGTTCGCCGGATTTGCGGCGGGGTTCGTGGCCAGCATGGGAGCTCTGGGCGTATTGCCGGCGGTGATCCCGATGGCTGCCACAGTGGCGCTCACCGGCTTGGAGTTTCTGATCGCCTTTCTGCAGGCCTACGTGTACGCGGTGCTCGCCTGCATCTACCTCAATGATGCCCTGCACATGCACTAGAGGGGTCGAGCCGACGACGAATGCAGGGATCGGACTGTTCGGGTTGGCAATCCGCGGTTGGGTTGCTTTTTTAGGAAACCGCTTGGGTAGGGAATAAACAAATGGAAGTGGCTGCAGCAAAGCTCATCGGTGCCGGTCTCGCGGTTATTGGTTTGGGCGGCGTTGGTGCAGGTATTGGCAACATCTTCGCGACGACAATCGCTTCGCTGGCTCGCAATCCGGCAGCGCAACCTCTTATTCAGTTGCCGATGTGGGTTGGGTTCGCGCTCGTTGAAGCCATTGCCCTGTACGCGCTGGTCGTTGCTCTCATTCTTCTGTTCGTCTTCTGATATCCGGCGGCTCCGCTTGTCCGGGCCGCCCGATCACGGAAACTGATCATGCCGCAGTTTGATCCGACCGTCTGGGAACCTCAGCTGGTCTGGATGGCGATAACCTTCGTCGTCCTTTATCTGCTGATGTCCAAGATTGCCTTGCCTCGTGTCGGCGAGGTGCTGGAAGAGCGCGAACAGCGCATCAACGTCAGCCTTCGCCGGGCGGAAGAACTGAAGCTGAAGGCCGAAGACGCCGTTGCCGAATACGAAAAGACCATCGCCGACGTTCGAGCAAAGGCGGCGGAGGAGGTCCGGCGAGCGCGTGAAGAGGCGACAGCCAAGGCCACGGCGCAGCAAGAGGCGTTGGGTGCCCGGTTGGCCGAGGAGATCTCCGCCGCCGAGGAACGGATCCACAAGGCGCAGTCGGCGGCAATCGCGGGGATCCGCGATCTGGCTTCCGTCGTCGCAGGTGCTGCGGTGGAGCGGTTGATCGGTCAGAAGATCGAGCCTGCGGCCGTCAATGCTGCGGTCGATAACTGCTTGGCGGAGAAAGACCGATGAATGCGTTCGCCGCTGAAACAGGGCATGCGGCCGCCGCGCATGCCGAGCCCTTTTTCGCGACGGCCGAATTTATGGTGCTCATCGCCCTCGCGATCCTGCTCTTCCTGATCGGCCGGCGTGCTTTCAACGTTCTCGGAGTGGCTTTGGACGACCGGGCCGAGAAGATCAAGAACCGCATCGACGAGGCGAGCAAGCTTGCGGAAGAGGCACAGGCCATGCTGGCTGCGTATGAGCGCAAGCAGCGTGACGCAGCGGAGGAGGCGGATTCGATCCTGGCCGGCGCCCGCCGTGAGGCGGAGCGCTTTTCCGTCGAGGCCGAGAAAGAGCTGGAGAGTGCTCTTCGACGGAGAGAGGCCCAGGCAATGGAACGAATTGCGCAAGCCGAAAAGTCAGCCGTTGACGAGGTTCGTAGCCGTGCCGTGGACGTCGCGATTGAAGCGACCCGCAATCTGCTGGCCGAGCGCCTGACGCCAAAGCAGCAGGAGGCGTTGATCGACGGTGCCATCGCCGAATTGCCGAAGCGATTCCACTAACCGTTGGCAATGGGAGGCTGGCAGTTCTCGTGCGAGGCCGACCGAAGCTGAAGGCAACGTTTTTGCGCCTTGCAAGCCTAGCGGCACGAAGGCACCATCGGATTTCGATGGTGCCTTTCTGCTGAAGGCGATCGTGCCGAAAGTACGCATCGTCGCCGATTATTGCTCTTGCGGGTACCAACTCGCCGACGATGCCGCGCGCGCCTATGACGTGCTGCCGGTTAGTGACGGGTTGCTCGCCCGCCTCGCAGAATGGAGTGATCAATACGAGTCCTGTGACCCACGGGCTTATGAGGACGTGGGCGGTGCCCATTTCGACTTCGTTGCTTTCGCCGCCGATGGACTGGAGATTGCGCGCGCGGTGAAGCGGGCGCTGCCCTGCTGGACGGTCTTGTATTGGGACGAGGCGGTTGACTGGTTCCTGGCGAGAGATCCGCGCAGCTACGTCCCCGGCCGCTGCGAATACGAAATCGACCTTGAGTGACTTCGGGCTTTCGTCAAGGTGCCACAGTGGAGCCGGGTTCGGCCGGCGAGGCTCCCGCGGTCTGCGATCCGCCCCGCACCGCAGGAACGCTGATTCTTACTGAGTGGATGTGGTTTCGCGCGGGGCGGTGCTTTCGTCCATTGCTGAGTTCAGACGGCCGAGCAAATCGATGATTCCGTCGATGATGATCATCGCCCGGTCAGGATCGGACCTTATCATGCCGCGAAGCTCGCGACGGGTGAAGGCCAGCAGGTCGCTGTTATGCCGTGCCGTTGCGGTCGTGCCATACGGCCGATTGACGAGTGCGGACAGGCCGATCACCGCGCCCGCTCCGGCGGTCAGTGCCACGCCCTGGTGATCCATCGCCACTTCGCCGGAAAGGACGAGAAAGGCCTCCGTGCCCAACTGCCCTTCCGAATAGATAACGCCGCCGGCGGCCAGCGATACCCGGTGCATGCGCCCCATCCTTCATCGATGTTGGTTAAGCATGGCGGCCCCGATGCGGAGGCGCAATCCGCAATGTACACGGCCTGATGCTTTACGTGCCTGCGGCTTGCACGGCATCCCAGGCTTCCTGGGCGATCCCCCACGCCTCCTCCGCCTGCAAGAGATCCTTTTCCACCTGGGCCAACCGCCTGTGGCATTCTGCGAGGCGACCGACATGGCCGCCGTAAAGTGCGGGCTCGGCGAGCTCAGCAAGGAGTTTTCCCCGCTCCGCCTCAAGCTTTTCAACCTGTCGCTCGGCGGCCGCTAGGCGCTTCCTGAGCGGCGCAAGCGCTTCGCGCTTCTCTCCTGCTTCGCGCCGTCGCTGCTTGCGACTGATCCGATCCGCCTGGCGCTCGGAGACGGCGGATGCGGCGGAAGGCGCACTGGCGGCGACAGAAGCTCGGTAATCATTCATATCGCCCTCAAAGGGCGTCACTCGGCCTCCTTCCACCAGCCAGAACCGATCTGCGGTGAGCTCGATCACATGCGGGTCGTGACTGACAAGAACCACGGCGCCTGAATAGCCATTGATCGCTTCGATCAGCATCTGACGCGAGGAAACGTCGAGGTGGTTGCTGGGTTCGTCCAGCAGCAGGAGGTGTGGTCCATGAGCCGTCATCAGCGCAAACAAGAGCCTCGCTTTTTCTCCACCCGAGAGGGCGCCGATTCGTGTTTGCGCACGTTCCTGAGAGAAGCCGAATCGGGCGAGCTGCGCGCGCACGACCGTCTCGACATCTCTCGGCCGCAGCCTGCTCAGCGCCTGGACCGGCGTCGCATGGAGGTCAAGCTCCTCGGCCTGGTGCTGGGCAAAGTAGCCGACCCGCAGCTTGCCGGAACGGGCGAGCTGCCCGGCCAACGGCTCCAGTCGCCCGGCAAGCAGCTTCATCAGGGTCGACTTGCCGTTGCCGTTGGCGCCCAGCAGGGCTATCCGGTCGTCCGGATCGAGGCGCAGCGATAGTCCTTTGAGAACGGCCCGGCCGTCATATCCGGCATCGATGCGATCAAGGTCGAGCAGCGGCGGGGGAAGCGCATCAGGTTCGGGGAAAGAGAAGGTTATCGTCTCGTCGAGTGCCGCAGCTGCTACCGGCTGCATCCTCGCCAGCGCCCGAAGGCGGGATTGCGCTTGCTTGGCCTTCGAGGCCTTGTACCGGAAGCGATCCACGAACGCTTGAATGTGCGCCCGTTCCGCCAGTTGCTTTGCCCGTAGCTTTTCGTTGGCTTCCAGACGCTCGCGCCGGGTGTTCTCGAAACGGTCCCAGCCTCCGCGATAGAGCGTCAGTTTGCCGCAATCCAGATGCAAAATCTCCTCCGCAACTCTGTTCAGCAGCTCCCGATCGTGACTGACCAGCAGCACCGTGCCGCTATAGCCGCGCAGCCAGTCCTCCAGCCAGAGCGTTGCCTCCAAATCGAGGTGATTGGTCGGCTCATCCAGAAGCAGAAGATCGGGGGCGGAAAAAAGCAGGGAAGCCAGGGCGACCCGCATGCGCCAGCCGCCAGAGAATTCGGAGCATGGCCGTTGCTGGGCAGCCTGATCAAAGCCCAGTCCGGCGAGAATGCGGGCGGCGCGCGCTTCGGCACTGTGCGCGTCCTTATCGTGCAGACGCATGTGAATTTCGGCAATGGCGTGCGGATCGGACGCCTCCTCCGAGGCCGCGATCAAGCGCGTCAATTCCGCATCGGACGCCAGGACGGTTTTGATCAGCGACTGGGCACCGTCCGGAGCTTCCTGGCGTGTCATACCGATCCGCCATCGACCTGGAACGCTGATGTTGCCGCCATCCGGCTCCAGGTCGCCCGCAATCAGACGCAACAGCGTCGTCTTCCCGGTTCCGTTGCGACCGACGAGCCCGACACGATGACCGACCTCGATCGTCGCGTCGGCCTGATCGAGCAGGGTACGCCCGCCCACGCGATAGGTTAGACCATCGACCCGCAACATGGCGGGCCGTTTAGCACGATCGCGGCTCCTCAGAAAAGATTGGGAATGAAGTCAAACTGACGCGCGGGACGACCATCCGATCGCGGTCATATCCTCGCAGGTCCGCGTCAGGCGCCCGCTGCCGTCAATGATTGCCTGTACGAAACGCTTCCTCTCGCTGTCGGCGAGTTCTTCGTAATCCCTGAGGATCTCGGCAGCGGCCTGAATGACGGTGACGCACGTCCGCCATTCGTGCTCGGCTGGAGACAGTCCTGTGTCGCGTTCGTTCATTGAGTGGTCACCTGGCATCAAGCCTGACGTCATTTTTCATGCACTGCACCATCGCTATCAGAAAATGGGCTCGGTTGCCGTTTGATGCAACCGTACGCCCCGCTTATTCGCGGCTTTCTCACAGCGGGAAGCGACGCGAATCACAAGCCGCGCAGGCATCATGCATCGCAATATCGCCTAGTTTTGGTTATAGAAGAAATGCCCTATATGGGGCAACATACTTCTTGGCCTCCTGCGCCATCGGCTGCCGATCCGACAGACTGAGGCAAACGAATTGCGGCCCTTCCGTTACGCTTTTTTTCGAGCCGGCACGTCCCGGAGTAGAAATGCCGGCACGTGCTCCCCCATCCCGACGACGGGGGGGTCAGCGTCGCGCACCCGGCCGGCCGTCCGTTCCCGGCCGGCCGCACTTACCGTCCGTTGTGCCACACGGTCAGCCCGGCCATCATCCCGCTCCACGCGGTTCGGGCTGGCCGGCTGCTCCAGGCCCGCTCCGGGCCGCTCGCTGTGTCGCCGCCGACGAACGTCGCGGGGCGGTATCCGCTCGCTAGGCGCGACCCGCTCGCTAGGCGCGACCCGCTCGCTAGGCGCGACCCGCTCGCCAAGTGCGTGATCCGGACCCGCCGGCGGGCTTGGCGGATGGTCAAGGCGCCCTTGTGGCTGGCTGCGGTCGCGCCCGCGGTTGCGCGCGGCGCTTCGCTCCCCGGGGAAACGTCCGCGGCCGCCCCGTCGTTTTCGGCTGGCACGTTCGCCTTCTTGCAACTCGGCCGTTTCGACTGCTTCGATGGCGATACGAGGGATCGCCTTGCCGATCAGGGTCTCGATCTGCGACACATACTTTCCATCTTCGGGGACGGCGATCGTGAAGGCCCGTCCGCTCCGTCCGGCGCGACCGGTACGGCCGATTCGATGGACATAGTCTTCCGGACTGGTCGGCACATCGAAGTTGAAAACGTGGCTCATATCGGAAATATCGAGGCCACGGGCGGCGACGTCACTACAGACCAGTAGCCGCAGCTCCCCCGTCTTGAACCGATCGAGCACCTCGGTCCGTTGCGATTGGGCAAGATCTCCGTGCAACAGCCCCGCATCGTAACCGTGGCGAGTCAATGAGCGATGGACCACACCGACATCGCGTTTGCGGTTACAGAAGATCAAAGCGTTGCGAACGTCCTCGCCATCGATCAGGCGGCGGAGAGCGGCACGCTTTTCCTTCAGGCCACCCATGCCGGCATGGGAGACGATAATCAATCCCTGCGTAACCGTCTCGGCGGGCGTCGACGGCGGTGCGACGGTGATTTCCTTTGGATTCGACAGAAAAGCGTCGGCCAATCGACGGATCGCGGACGGCATCGTCGCCGAAAACAGCAGTGTCTGGCGCATCCGCGATACGATCGAGACAATGCGCTCCACATCAGGAATGAAGCCCATGTCCAGCATCCGGTCGGCCTCGTCGATCACCAGGATGCGGACGTCGTTCAGCAGCAGCCGTCCCCGATCGAAAACGTCGAGCAGCCGGCCGGGAGTGGCAATCAGGACATCGGCGCCGCGTTCGAGCACCTTGACCTGATCAGCCATGGACTCGCCGCCGATAATCAGCGCCTTGCTGAGTTTGTGATAGCGACCGTAAACATCGAAATTGTCCGCGACCTGGGCGGCAAGCTCCCGTGTCGGCTCCAGGATCAACGAGCGTGGCATGCGCGCTTTCGCCCGGCCGGCGGCGAGAATGTCGATCATGGGAAGCGTGAACGATGCGGTCTTGCCAGTCCCCGTCTGCGCGCAACCGAGAATGTCCCGCCCCATTAGCACGAACGGAATGGCCTGTTCCTGAATCGGCGTAGGATTTACGTAGCCAGCGTCGGATACGGCACACAGCAACTTTTCACTGAGCTGCAAGTCGGCAAAGGTCATCAGGCTGTGATTCCAATGCACCGGTTAGCTGCGGTGCAACGCTAATCTTCATCTGGAAACGCAGGCGAATGATAAGTCAAGTGCTGGTCAAGTCAATGGATCCTCCGAGGATGCCCGCCCCGCGTCTGCTGCATACGCTCACCGGCCGCGGGTAACGACCGTAGCCGGCGTTTTCGGCGATCGTCCTTGCAGGATGCGACTATTCGGGGACCTGGATGGCAATGTCTGAGTTCTGAGAAAGCTGTCGCAACCCTTCGGCAAACGACGAAAGGCTGCTGGTCCGCAGACACACAAAGGGCATTGCCCGCTGCTTGCAGGCACGCTTGGCGCGCATAGAGGCGTCATGGCTGACGCAGTCGATCGGGCAGAGGACGGCGTCGCATTGCGCAAGAAGTCCGTCAAGCCGGGAGCTCTGCTCTTCCATGCCACCGTCGTGATGCAGAAGGCTGCCGCCTGAACGCTCGACCAGCGCGCGAAAGTGGGGGATGAGGCCGGTTCGCCCACCGACATAAGCGATCCGTTGGCCGCGGAGGAAAACCGCCGCGTCGGTGTCGCTGCTGTCCACTTGACTGGTCGCAGCCGCGGCCAAATGCTCGCGAAGCATCCATTCCGCCGCTTCGCATTCGGTTGCCAGGGATTTTAACGCGGCCTCCAGGCCGGCGACAGAATCGGCCAGCCGCGTGTTCTCCTCGGAAAGGTGGGCAATGCGTGTCCGCTGGTCGTCCGAATCCCGGTGAGCCTGTGCCAGCGCACGGCAAGCGTCCTCTGCCTGGGCGCAGGCTTGGCGGTAGGCGTCGTTGCGCTCGAGTTGCCTGATGCGCTCTTCCGCTGTCTTCAGACGCCGGGAAAGGCCGGTCGAGGCGGAGAGGCGCGTGGTCAACTCGCGAACTTCGGCTGCGTGCTCGACGAGTATCGTGCGGGCGGCGCGCTCCTGCTCCGCGATTCGCCGCTTGGCGTTCGTTACCGCCTGGGTGAGTGCATCCCGTTCGGCTTGAAGCTTCATCAGCCGGCGAATGTCAGCCCGACCGGAAGCGCCCACCATGTGGGAAAGCATGTGGACTTGGCCGTACGCCCGGATCATAAGATTGGGATCCGCGGCCGCATGGGTCAGCACCGCCCAGTACGGGCCCGGTACATCTCCTTGCTTGAGGCTGCGCTCCCACATGCCGCAGAGCGTCGTCGCATCGGACGCTGCACTGAAGCGGCGGATGGCAGCGGCGTACCTCCGCTCGAGGAGACGGTGCAACTGCTTGGCCACCGGACCCGGCGTGCCCGCCCACACAACGAAATTGCCGTGGACCTGAAAGTCCATCAGGTCGGTGGCGGATTGGAGCTTGAGGCGCGCGCCGATGCGATGGAGATCACTCAAGGTAAGGCAGGTGCCTACGATCGAGCAGTGCAGCCCGCTGTTGATCTCCCAGAGTTTGCGCCGACGGCGGGTGTTGAAGTCGCTGTTTTCCGAACATCGATCACACATGGGCATGACCTTCTATTGTTCGATGGACGCACAAATGCGAGTGATTCGCATTCGCGATACCTTTACCCTATTTTTTTGCGGATACAAGAGCGGCATTCAGCGAGACTGCCTCTTCAGGAGGGACAGACGTCCAGCATCACCGTGCGGTGGAGCCGCTGGGGTCCGCGGTCTCCTCCGGCCCGTTCCCGATCGCAAGGCTGTTATTTGCGCGGCGCTGTGGCCGTTTGCGGTACTCGTCAGCGGGAGGGCGCCGACGCCGTCCAGCTGCGCTTCCTTCCAGCCAAGGCGGCCGCCCCGGTGCGGCTCAAGGCTCTTCAACCGGGGCAGGCGCGGGCCTTCGGCAATCGTCCGCCAATGGTCGTGGAACTCGCTCTCCGCCGCGCCGTTGAACGAGCCATGACAGCTGTACGCAAACGAGGAGTTTGAGATGGACAAGGACCGGGTCGAAGGCGCCATGGACAAGGCGAAAGGGAGCATCAAGAAGGGCGTCGGCGAGTTGACCGGCGACGAAAAGTTGAAAGCGGAAGGGGAAGGAGACAAGATGAAGGGTAAGGTGAAAAGCACTGTGGGCGGAGCCAAGGACGCCGTTCGCGACGCCGCGGACGACCGCCGCTAGAGGGAATGCCGCGCAAGCCGGAAAGCGGATTGCGCGGCGCAGTGCCTCGACTTTGATCGCGCGCGGGCAGGCGGTTGACCTTGGAGCAGGTGTGCAGATCCGCTACGGTGACGAGTTGTTGTCCATGGGGTTTGCCGATGCTGATGTCCGCCGCTGCCTCCTGTCTCCTGGTCGTCGATATCCAGGAACGACTGCTGCCAAAGATGGCGGCGCCGCAGCCGGTGGTTCAGAATACCGCCGTCTTGCTGAAGGCTGCGCGTCGTCTTGATGTTCCCGTCCTGGTTTCGGAGCAATACCCTCGAGGCTTGGGGGCCACGGTGCCGGATCTGGAGCCGCTTCTGCGCCCCGACGAGAAAGTCGAGAAACTGTATTTTTCCTGCATCGGCGAAGAAGCTTTCGCCGATCGCTTTCGCGCGCTGCAGCGCCATCAGGCCGTCGTCGCCGGTATCGAGGCGCATGTCTGTGTGCTGCAGACGGTCGAGGACCTCCTGGCTTCCGGCATCGCGACATTCGTCGTCGAGGATGCCACGTCGTCGCGGGTGGAGAAAAGCCAAGCGACGGCCATGGCCCGGTTGCGCGAAGCGGGTGCTCGCGTCGTCACCACCGAGATGGTGGTGTTCGAATGGCTGGCGAAGGCCGGCACTCCGGCGTTCAAGGATCTCAGCGCTCTGATCAAGTAAAAGCGATAACGGAGCACTCAGGATGCCAAGTCGGATGCCGTTGGTGCTGCTGCCGGGGCTGCTCTGCGATGCGGCCTTGTGGCGACATCAGACGGAGACGCTGGGCGATGTCGCTGACATGAGCGTCGCCGATGTCACGACGGAGGATCAGGCGGGACGCCTGGCCCAGCGTATCCTCGCCAGCGCGCCGGACGAGTTCGCGCTCGCGGGGTTATCGATGGGCGGGTACATCGCCTTCGAGATCATTCGTCAGGCACCGGATCGGGTGATGCGTCTGGCGCTGCTCGACACCTCCGCGCGCGCCGACACGCCCGAGAAAACAAAGCTGCGGCAGGATTTCATAGAACTGGCGCAGTCGGGCGAGTTCAAGGGGGTGACGCCGCGGCTGCTGCCACGCCTGATCCATCCGGACCGGCTGCAGGACGCGGAGTTGGTCGCCAGCATCCTGGCGATGGCCGAAAGGATCGGCCGAGACGCCTTTATCCGCCAGGGGCGGCTGTTGATGATGCGTCCCGACAGCCGGCACGATCTCAGTCTCATCCACTGCCCGACGCTGGTCCTGTGCGGTCGGCAGGATGGTCTGACGCCGCTTGCCGACAGCGAGGAAATGGCCGAGAAGATCCCCCGCGCGAAACTGGTCGTGGTTGAGGACTGCGGGCACCTGTCGACGATGGAACGGCCCCGCGCGGTGACCGCGGTACTGCGCTACTGGCTGCAGATCTGAGGAGACGTTCGTGGTGAACAGCCTGCTGCCTTACCGCGGTGTCCTGCCGCGCCTTGGTCCCCGCGTATTTATCGCCCCCGGCGCGACGGTCATCGGCGATGTGGAGATCGGCGCGGACTCCAGCGTGTGGTTCGGTTGCGTCGTCCGCGGTGATGTGAACGTCGTGCGCATCGGCGAGCGGACCAACATTCAGGACGGCACCGTCGTGCACGTCGCCAAGGAAGGGCAGGGGACGTTCATCGGCTCGGATATCACCATCGGCCATATGGCGTTGTTGCATGCCTGCACCCTGGAAGATGGCGCGTTCGTCGGCATGCGGGCGACAATCATGGATGACGCACTGGTGGAGACGGGCGCCATGGTCGCCGCCGGCGCGCTGATCACCCCCGGCAAGCGGGTCCGGCGGGGGGAGCTTTGGGCGGGCACGCCCGCGAAGAAGGTGCGCGAGTTGACCGACGAAGATCGCCGCGCCATGGAGAAGCTGGCGCCGCGCTACGTGGGCCTTGCCGCCGATTATCTCGCCGACGGGGCGGAGCGGGAGAAATCCCGTGGCTGATAGGTGCACGGCGAACTCAACGCAGGCATTGCTGGCTGCAGTCAGCTTGCCCTCGCGGCTGCATCTCTCTACCGGAAAGGTTATCGCCGACTCGCGAGCGGAGTGTCCCGAGCGAAGGACGGCGGGTTCGACACTTCCTCCACCAGGCCGGAACTGTGCAGATGATTGATGAGCGCCGAATAAGCCGCTTGGTTTCCCACGTAACCGGTATGGTGATCGTTCGGCATATAGACGTCCGTTTTACCGAGCCTGACAGCCTGCCGAAGGGCCGAAATTACGTCGATGACTCCCGTCGCTGGCACGTACAACGACTGATCATCCAGGAGGGTATAAAATTTGTCTTCGATAAATGGGCCATATGCCGCAGATTTCATCGGAAAAAATAACAGGAAAACCGTTGTTTGTTTATTGTCTTCTACCGTTCTCTTGAGTGTCCCTGAAAACTTTTTCACGCTGTCGAGCCTTTCGGCTTCGTTCAAAATCGGACGAAAGGTGGCCCCCCAATCCAGATAATGCCCATGAAGAGAGTTCGAAAAGCAATGGTCGCAGACAATTCCCACATCGACGACGCGATCTAGTTCCCCGCCGCTGAGCAGGCTGCGAACCATCATCTTGAATACATAGTCACTAGTCATATCGAGACGATCGAGCAAAGAAACGCGCGCTTCCCGGACCAAAGGGAGCATCGGTGAGCTGGAAGGACCCCAGTGCGTCAGTTCACGGGTGGCGTCTGACTCCGCTTTATCGAATGGCTCGACCTGTTGAAGTGCCTGTTCGAGGGAGGAAAACTTTTGGCCGTCCGTCAGGACCGTTTCATCGGCCTCGAAGACAAGAGCTTTAGGAGGACTTTTTCGAAAAATCTCACTGTTTAAAATCTTGTTAAGGCTCGTATACCGAAAATCAAATACAATTACCGATGCATTCGAGTGATTGGCCAAGAATGCCGGGAATCCATTGTCCTGATTTTGCGAGAAGGAATCGCCGATAACGACGACGTCGTAATATGTATCATACTCAGCAGCCTCCCTGGCATACCGGCAGCGTGCCGAGGCGAATTTGTACTGTGAGCCGTTCCACCCGTAATCCTTCTCCAGAAACCCGCCAATGCGGGTGAGGGTGCCATCAAAAGCTTCGATGTTGCTGCTGATATACGCGTAGAGGCCTGCAAATGGCAGCGTGATCGCGGCGAGCGCGACGAAAAAACACGTTGCGGCGGAGGGATGTTGCCCTGCTGCGTGCCGTGAAGTCATGCCCAGGTTCCTAGAAATTGAAGTATACGAACTGATTAACCCGCGTTAATCGCGATACTGATAGTATAAATAAAATCCCTATAAATAACCCCCAGCATATCCCAATCATGCGACCGCGCAACATGGGCGCATCGACAGTGAGTTCCGGCACCGCGAGGCTGTGCGACTCGAGGGCGTGCCATCGATAACCGACAAATTGCCAACTGGTATAGGGGAATAACGCGATCGCCAGCGAGACGGCGATGGCGACGAAGCCCCAGGCACTGCCAAATGAGCCAATGCCCCGTCCCGCAAACTCGACGAAGGGGTAGAGAAATTGCAAATAACGTCCCATCCGTTGATCGAGCAACGCTCCATGGAGACCTGCCATTCCCTCAAGCATGGCGAGAGCGGCGCCAAAGCTTTCGGCCCGGAAGAATACCCACGCCACGACAACCGCAAGAAACGTTGTGAGCCAACTCAGGCTGGCGCTCAGGTATTTAGGAATGGGAAGCGCCCAGCCAACCCGGCTGATCATCACATGCCACGCGTGGTTCGCCACCAGGAAAGCTCCGTGCAAAGCGCCCCACGCGACGAAGGTCCAGCCGGCTCCGTGCCAAAGTCCTCCCAAAATCATCGTCAACATGAGGTTGACATAACGACGGTTCGGTCCCTTGCGATTTCCCCCTAAGCTAATATAGAGATAGTCTCTGAGAAATCTAGACAGCGTTATATGCCAGCGGCGCCAGAATTCGATAATACTCAAAGCGCGGTACGGCGAATAAAAATTTATGGGCAGCCATATGCCTAACAGTGCTGCCGAACCCATCGCCATGTCACTATATCCAGAAAAGTCAAAATATATTTGGAATGTGTAACTCAGAGCGCCGCCCCATGCCTCAAAAAAGGATAACGTCGCGCCCCCCTTCGCCGCAGCGAAAACAGTGTCTGAAAAAGGGGCCAGCGTATCCGCAATACAAACTTTTTTGAAAAGGCCGAGGATAAACAATGAAAGTCCAACACATATGTTGGGAAGGTGTGGCCTGTACACAGACTGAAATGTAAACTGGTGCATCAATTCGCTATGATGGACAATCGGCCCTGCAATCAAGTGAGGATAATATGTAACGAACAGAAAATAGTTTATAAAACTACGGTCAACATTGCCTTGCCTGTAAGAGTCAACCTGATAGGCGATTTGAGTGAATGTATAAAATGAAATCGCCAATGGCAACAATGGCGAGTCGAACGAAACCGGAATATCCAGCACAGCCCCTATGCTCGACGCAACAAATCCAGCGTATTTATAGTATCCTAATATAAGGAGATTTACAGCCAAGGCAGTCACAAAAAATGCATATCGTGATATAAAGCGTGATTGTCTTGTGCCTGATACGTACAGTGCCAAAGCGTAGTTGATACATATAGAGAAGACAAGCAACCATAGATTTTCTAATCGCCACGAAGAATAAAAGTAGACGGAGCAGGCGGCTAGCCAAAGTAACGCGGGAAATGTGCCCGCACGTGACGCGATAATAAAAAAAACAATGCAGCTCGCTGGCAGGAAAACGAAGATAAATTCGTAAGAGTTGAAAAGCATATTAATGCCGACCGACTGCCAACGGAGCGTCGTTGATGGTAGTAGCCAGGGCGTCCGGCAAAGACGTTACAGAATCGTAACAACCGGAAAAGCGAGAAGCGAGACGGTCGCTATCAACCTCGCGGCCCAGTTCGACGGGTGTTCACCATGCCTCGTGTTCTGATAGAGGCACGACGAGTGACCCGGAATAGGACAGTCGCTGAGGCACTGTCAACCTGGGGATTTGCTTTCTATGGGGATAGCTGCGGTGTGCGGGTCACGCGGATCACGACACTCGCACCTCAACGAGCCGTCCTGGCGCCTTCTCGGTCGCTATGGACAGTCTTTTTCGCGGCTTGCTGATCAGCGACCCGTGAGAGCCGGAACGTTACCGGCTCGTGGGGAGAGCCGGCATCTTCTATCGACAGCACCATATCGATGTGGTCGCCGTCGATCGCGCCAGCGTAGTGGTTGACGGCCTCCCAACGCTCGCTGGTACCCGCCGTGACGATGCGTCTGGTATCGAAGCGTACGGAACTGCCGTCGAGCGAGCCCTCCAGGATGGTATGACCGTGCCCGAGGAACCCGGCACTTCCGATCACCCTTCCGTCCACCATGCGAAGGGTGAAAGTCTCGTCGACCACCGGTCCCCAGTGGTAGGCGACCGTTCCTTTCCAGCGCCCGTCGAGTCGAACCGTTGGGATTGCTGCCACCTCCGCCACGTCTTCTGCCAGCAGCTTCGGGATATCAATATTGTGGTGTCGCAGCACCTCGTTGACCGCAAAGAAGGAGAGCACCAGCGCCGGAAGGGCGGCCCACCGCCAGCGCGACGGTCGCCGCTGCAAATCGACCCAGCACGGGCCGCAGTGACGTTCCAGGGTCGTCACGAGCTGGGCAACATCGTCGTCCCAGCGGGTGTGACGCAGCTCCAGCGCGTTCCGCCAGGCCAGTCCCTGCAGATCCGGCGGCAGCTCCTCCTTGTTCGGCATCGCCGCCCCCTGCACCAGCACGGGAATGACGGTGATGTCCCGGCTCAGTCCGGTGGCGATTTCGAGGCGGACCAAATCCTTCGGGTTATCGAGGCGCCGCCGCCCCTCCTTGTCGGCGGCCCGTACCCAGGTCCTGCCGATCAGCGCCAGCAGCACATCGCAGGAACTCACGCGCTCCTCGATGGTGCGGCGAAAGTCGCGGCCGGGCTCGATGCTATCGACGTCGATGAAGACGCGGTCCTGTCCGAACCGCGCCTTCAGTCCCTCAAACAGGCGGCCGGCCTGTCCCTCGCTGTCCTCACGTCGGTAGCTGATAAAGAGCCCGGGCATGGCCGTTTCGCTTGACCTCGCCGAATTCCGAGAAGCTCAGACGCTATCAAAATACCTCAAATGGGTCAATACAGGGCGCGGCCCGGCGAGCCCAGCAAACATTCCCATTTCTGGAAAACGGTTGGCGAACGGTGTGCCGCACCGTGTATCGTTCGGACCGTCGACGGTGCCTCAACCAAGGATGACAACGCGTGACGACGAAAAAGATAAACCCGGAAACGATTGTCCTGCACGGCGGATATCGGAGCGATCCTTCGACCGGAGCGGTTGCTGTCCCGATCTACCAGACGACCTCCTACCAGTTCCAGGATACGCAGCACGCGGAGAACCTTTTTGCACTGCGCGAACTGGGGAACATTTACACGCGGATCATGAATCCGACGTGCGATGTTCTTGAGAAGCGCATTACAGCCCTTGAGGGGGGTGCCGCCGCGCTGGCCTGTGGCTCGGGGCAGGCCGCTTCCACGTTCTGCGTCCTCAATCTCTGTCAGGCCGGCGACAACTTCGTCAGTTCGACCGACCTCTATGGCGGCACGTGGAACCTCTTCGCGAACACGCTCAGCGCCATGGGGGTGGAGTGCCGGTTCGTCGATCCGGCAGACCCGGAGGCGTTCGCACGAGCGACCGACGAGCGCACCCGGCTGTGGTACGCCGAGACCCTGCCGAACCCAAAGCTGCACGTCTTCCCGATCCGCGAGGTCGCCGAGATTGGCCGCCGTCTGGGTGTGCCGTTGGTGGTCGACAATACCGCCGCACCGGTGATCTGCCGCCCGCTGGACCACGGCGCCGCCGTCGTCATGTACTCCACCACCAAATACATCGGCGGTCACGGCACCTCGATCGGAGGCCTTGTGGTAGACGGCGGCACCTTCGACTGGGAGGCGCACGCCGCGCGCTTTCCAACGCTGAACCGGCCGGACCCCAGCTACCATGGTGCCGTCTGGGTGGAGGCCGCAAAGCCGCTGGGGCCGATTGCCTTCATCCTCAGGATGCGGGTCATCCTGCTGCGCGATGTGGGCGCCTCCATGAGCCCCTTTAACGCCTTCCTGTTTCTCCAGGGTCTGGAAACGCTGCCGCTGCGCATGCGTGCGCACTGCGACAATGCGGCCCGCGTCGCCACTTTTCTGGCCGCGCATCCCAAGGTGACCAAGGTCATCTATCCGGGCCAGCAGTCCGGCGAGATGCGGCGGCGGGCAGATGCTTATCTGATGGGCGCGCACGGGGCGCTTGTCGGCTTCGAACTGGGTGATGGTCGGGAGGCGGGACGCCGCTTCATCGATGCGCTGCAACTGGTCTATCACGTCGCCAACATCGGAGATGCGCGGACCCTCGCAATTCATCCGGCGACGACCACGCATTCGCAGTTGTCGCTGGAGGATCGGCTTGCAACCGGCGTCTCCGAAGGCTACGTGCGGTTGTCGGTCGGCATCGAACACATCGACGATATCCTCGACGACCTAACGCAGGCGCTGGAGGCAGCCTGACGTCATGCCACCCTCGCCGCAGAAGCCCCTCGGCAGCTTTCCGCGCACGCGCCTTCGCCGCACCCGGCGGACTGCTTGGTCGCGCCGTCTAGTGGCCGAGAGCCGGATCTCGACCAGCGATCTGATCTGGCCCGTCTTCGCTGTTGCCGGTGAACGTCGCCGCGAGCCCGTCGCCTCGATGCCGGGTGTCGACCGGCTGTCCATCGATCTGTTGCTGAAAGCGGTCGAAGAGGCGCTGGCGCTCGGCATCCCGGCCGTCGCCGTGTTCCCGTCGATCGAAGCAGAGCTGAAGACTCCGGATGCGAGCGAGGCGTTGAACCCGGACAATCTCATCTGTCGGGCGGTCCACGCGATCAAGGCGGCCTTCCCGGAGATCGGCGTGATCTGCGATGTGGCCCTGGACCCGTTCAACAGCGAAGGGCACGATGGGCTGGTGCAGGACGGACGCGTCCTCAATGACGAGACGGTTGCCGTGCTCTGTCGGCAGGCGGTGGTCCAGGCCCAGGCGGGGTGCGATATCGTGGCCCCTTCGGACATGATGGATGGGCGCGTCGGCGCCATTCGCGATGCACTCGATTCAGCGGGATACGCCGAGGTGCTAATCATGTCCTATGCCGCCAAGTATGCGTCTGCGTTCTACGGCCCGTTTCGGGACGCCGTCGGCTCAGGCGCAATGCTCAAGGGCGACAAGAAGGGCTACCAGATGGATCCCGCGAATGGGGCGGAGGCCATTCGCGAAGTGGCGCTCGACATTGCCGAAGGCGCCGACATGATCATCGTCAAGCCGGGGCTGCCATATCTTGACGTGCTGCGGGCCATTTCGCAGAGCTTCGGCGTACCCACTTTCGCCTATCAGGTCAGCGGCGAGTACGCGATGCTGAAGGCGGCCATCGCCAACGGCTGGCTCGACGGTGAAGCGGCGTTGCTGGAGACGCTGATTTCCTGCAAGCGAGCAGGAGCGTCGGGCATTCTGACCTATGCTGCGATCGAGGCCGCCCGATTGCTGCAGCGCGTCTGACCTTCAGGCCCGTTCACCGAAACTTCAAGAGAGATCGAGCAAACGGTCGACGTCAAGCACAACCATAAGCCCCTCCTCCAGGCGAAACACGCCGCTCGTCATGTCCCGCCAGGCTGGGTCCAGCGTCGACGGCTTGTCTTCCCACCGCTGCGGCGGCAGTTGAGCAATGTCGCCGACGCGGTCCACGAGCAGGGTATAGAATTCGCCGCGATGTTCGACAGTGACGCCCATCGTCCCCTTGGCAGCGCCGCCCTCCGCGTCGTCCCTGGCGGGCAACCCGAGGCGGGTGCGAACATCGATGACGGTCACGATGCGACCCCGCAGGTTGATGGCGCCGCGAACCGCGCGGGGCGCCAGCGGCACCGGCGCAATGCGGTCGGGCATAAGAATGTCCTGAACACGGGACACCGGCACGCCGAAACACTGATCAAGCACAGTGAAAGTAACGAAAATTTCGCCTTCGTCACCGATTGCGGTTCCCGCCGCCGATTGGGCGGGCACTTTCGGCGTCGCCGATCCTGCCGTCAAAGTCATGCTCATCTGCTTTTCCGTCGCTGCTGGTGGCCCGTTGCTTTTCTAACCTACGCCGGTTAACGGAACCTGAGCGCCAGTGCGGTCAGTGCAGCAGGCCGGCGCGATCAGCGCAGCAAAAAGGTGCGCACCACCTCGATCTGCGCGGGATCCATCAGCATCGGTGCGTGACCGACGCCGGGGAATTCGATCAACTCGGCTCCTGGCCCGCGCGTCAGCATGGTCTGCGCCGTCTCGTGCGTCAGGATGTCGGAGTTGCCGCCCCGCAAGATCAGCACCGGACAGGTAATGGCATCCCATACCGGCCAAAGCTCCACGTCCGCCCCGAACCCTTCTTTGAAAGGCGCCGCCAGGCCAGGATCATAGTGCAGTCTGAGACCTGCGCCCGCCGGATCGGGGCGCGCGCTATGGACGGCGATGTGCCGCCACTGGTCGTTGCTCAGCGGTCCGAACGGAGCGTGCACCTCTCTCAGATATGCCTCCAGAGCGTCGAGGTCGGCGAAAAGGGGGTCGGCGCCCACATATCCTGCGATCCTCTGCAGCGCTTCCTTGCCGACGAACGCCCCGATATCGTTCAGCACGAGGCGTCGGATCGGGTTGTTAGGCTGAGCCGCTAGCATCATGCCCAGCAGGCCTCCCAGCGACGTTCCCACCCAGTCCACCTCTTCCGCACCGAGCCGGGCAATCAAGGCTGCCATGTCGGTCAGATAGACGGGCGGTCCGTATTCGGTCGGTACCGTCAGCCAGTGGCTGCGTCCCCGTCCGGGCAAGTCAGGGCAGGCGACACGGAAATCCGGCAGAAGCCCATGCGCAAGGGCGTCAAAGTCATGGCCGTTGCGGGTCAGTCCGTGAACGCACACGACGGTCCGCCCGGCGTCTCGGGAGCCCCACTCGCTGTACACGATGCGATGAAATCCGTGCGCACCAAGGCTGAGAATGCTGTTCTCCGTCATTGACATCGTGAAAGGGCTTTCTCTTGGTCTGCGACGATCGGGACCCTCCCTGGGGCGCGAGGCATAATGGCGAGTTCCCCGCTGCGTTGCCAAGCCACACTTACCAAAGGAAACATCACAAAGGGCCGAGCCGTCGATCGCCTGCCTTGCGAACAGGGAAACGGCCGCGGCAAAAGGAGCCCCATGCCACGCTGGTCACGCTGGATGCTCGTTATCGTGCTGATTATCGCCGCAGGACTGGTTGCCGGCGGCTTCTGGCTTGCCGCATCGGCCTCGCCGGCCGTCGGGCGGAAAGTCGTGCCGGGCCTCGGGGGTCCGGTTGAAGTCATCCGCGACAACCGGAGCGTGCCGCACATCTTCGCCAAGTCGGAAGCCGACGCGGTGGCGGCGCTCGGTTGGGTGCATGCCGAGGATCGGATGGCGCAGATGGAAATGACCAGGCGACTGGGAGCCGGCCGGCTGGCCGAAGTGGTGGGACCCGCGGCATTGCCCTCGGATCGCTGGATGCGCACGGTGGGGCTTTATCGCCGGGCGCAGCAGCAATACCCGCTACTGTCCGAGCGTGTCCGCGGCCTGCTTGATGCCTACGCGCGCGGCGTCAACGCATGGCTCACGTCGCACGATGGCCCGCTGCCGCCGGATTTCCTGCTGCTCAGGATTACGCCCGAGCCGTGGACGCCCGCCGATTCGCTGGTGTGGTTAAAGTTGATGGCAATGCGGCTTTCGGTTGACAGGCGCGACGAACTCCTTCGCGCGCGCGTGGCACACCGGTTGTCGGCAGCGCAGCTCGCCGACCTGTGGTCGGATGAGTCCGCGGGCCCGACAACAGTGGGCTCAGAAGACGATCTGCAGGGGCTCGTCGGCGATCGCGTACTGGCCGGCACGCTTGCTGCCATGCCGGAACGCCCTGGAGCGCCACGCGGGGCTTCCAATGCTTGGGTTGTGTCTGGCGCCGAGACCGAGTCCGGAGCCCCGATCCTCGCCAACGATCCGCATCTGGCCTTCGCGCTGCCCTCGACCTGGTATCTGGCGCATCTGGTTACTCCGGAGGGCACGCTTGCTGGAGCCTCTGCCCCCGGCTTTCCCGCGATGATTCTCGGGCGCAACGACCGCATCGCCTGGGGCATCACCAGCTCCGACATCGATGTCGAGGACGTGTTTGTCGAACGCGTCGATCCGCAGCAGCCGGGCAGATATCTCACGCCGGGCGGATCCGAGTCCTTTGTCGCCCATGAGGAGACGATCGCGGTTCAGGGACAGGAGCCTGAGCTGCTGTTGGTTCGGGAAACGCGTCACGGCCCGGTGATTTCGGACCTTGCCGGACTGCCGGACGACGCAGCTCGTGCAGGGGCGCCGGCCGGCGCAGAGGTGGTGCTGAGCCTCGCCGCCACCTGGCTCGGGAATGATGACCGAACGCCGGATGCGCTGTTTGGTCTGGCAAGCACGGGCGATCCTGATGCCTTCCGTAAAGCGGCGGCGGAGGCTGTTGCCCCGCAGCAAAACGTCTTCTATGCCGACGTCGACGGCAACATCGGGTTTGTTTCCGCGGGCCGCATTCCCGATCGCCCGGAGGGAGGTGGCAGGTTGCCGTCTGAGGGATGGAGCGGCGCACACGACTGGAGGGGCTTTCTTCCCTTCGAGGCCCAGCCGCAGGCGCTCAATCCCCTATCGGGAATGCTCGTCAATGCCAACAATCGACCGGTTCCGGCTGGGTGGCCCGTTCCGATCACGGGCGCCTGGGATCCGGGCTTTCGGGCGCAACGCATCGTCGATCTGCTGGCGGAGCAGGGCCCTCAGACACCTCCGGGAAGTTCGAGGATCCAGACCGATCCCGTCTCGTTGATGGCGCACCGGCTTCTGCCATTGATGCTGGCAGGCCTTCCTCCGCAAGCGGACATGCCGGCCCGGCGCGCGGTCGAGCTGCTTCGCGACTGGCAAGGAGGGATGCGTGCGGACGCGCCCCAACCGCTGCTCTTCTCGGCCTGGTTGCGCGAGCTGGTCCGTGTGCTCGCGGCCGACAAACTTGGCCCTGCCTTCCCCGAGTACTGGGATTACCGGCCGCTGTTCGTCGAACGTGTCCTGCGCGGCAACAGCGGATGGTGTGACGATATTTCCACCCCCGAGGTGGAAACTTGCGCCCAGGCGCTGCAATCGGCGCTCACGGCCGCCCTGTCGCCTCTGATCGAGGGTCTCGGCAACGATCCCGACACATGGGCCTGGGGCATGCTGCACCGCCTGCGTCTGCAGAGCGCGTTGTGGAGCCGCGTGCCGCTTCTGTCGGGCTGGCTGGAGATCCGTATGCCGCTCGATGGCGGAAACGACACACCATTGCGCGCCGCCTCTCGCATCGCCGACCTCGATAATCCCTTCGGGGTCGTGCATGGTGCCGGCTTCCGTGCCGTTTACGACCTCGCCGATCTTGCCGCCTCCCGCTTCGTCATTGCCGGCGGTCAGTCCGGCAATCCCTTCTCTCCTCACTGGAACGACCAAATCGACACTTGGCGGGCGGGCGGTGGCCTGCGCCTCGACGGCGATCAGCAAACGCTGCTTCGAAACGGTGGAACCCGGCTGGAACTGGCCGCGCCGCGACCGTGAAATCGCCTCCGTAGTCACGCTTTCAGGGCCGTCGTGATCCACACCTCAGAACGCAGCGTGCGGTGCACCGGGCATTTGTCGGCGATCTCCAGCAGCTTAGCCCTGGCATCGTCGTCAAGGGCGCCTTCAAGCTCGATCTCGCGGTCGATCCGGTCAAGCATGCCCTGCTTCGTTTCGCAATCCATGCAGTCTTCGGCGTGGGCCTTGCCGTGGCGCAGGGCTACGCTGACGTGTTCGAGCGGCAGGCCCTTGCGGTCGGCGTACATCCGGATCGTCATAGACGTGCACGCGCCGAGTCCCGCCAGCAGGTATTCGTAGGGACCTGGGCCAGTGTCATCTCCGCCGTAGCTCTCCGGCTCGTCGGCGGCAAGAATGTGGTGGCCGCGCACGTTGACCACTTGCGCAAACTTTCCTCTGCCGGCTTCGGCGACCACGACGGCGTCCGTCATACCAGCCGCCGCCGGCTCCCGCTGCTCGGCACCATCCATGTACCGATTGGCCCAAGCCGCAAGGATGTCCGAAACGTAGACGGCATCCTCGCGCCGTCCGAGCAGGTGGTCGGCATCATCCAGCGAAACGAAGCTCTTCGGATGTTTCGCGGCCCCGAAAATTCGCGACGCGTTTTCAATGCCGACGATGGCATCTCCGGGAGCATGAAAGATGAGCAACGGACGGCGCAGCCCACCGATATCCTTGGCGAGCCGGTGTTCTTCGATATCTTCCAGAAACTCCTTGCGGATCCGGAATGGGCGGCCAGCCAGCAGGACTTCGGCCTCACCCCGAGCCTCGATTTCCGGTACCGACGGCGCGAACAGCCGGACGACGTGTGACGGTTCGGCGGGTGCGGCGATCGTGCAAATCGCTCGCGCCTCGGGTATCTGTTTGGCGGCCGCGAGAACCGCGGCACCCCCCAGGCTATGTCCAATCAGCAGCGCCGGCGCCTGCCGCTCGCGACGGAGCCAATCGGCAGCGGCTGCCAAGTCACCGACATTCGAAGAGAACGTAGTGTTTGCGAACTCGCCTTCGCTGGCGCCGAGCCCGGTGAAATCGAAGCGCAGAACGGCGATGCTGTGGCCGAGAAGATTCGCCGCGATCCGCGATGCCGCGAAGACATTCGACGTACAGGTGAAACAGTGGGCGAACAGGGCGAAGGCGCGTGGCTGCCGTGTCGGCAGATCGAGGCGCGCGGCGAGCTGGCTTTGCCCATCGGCACCCGGAAAATGAATCATCTCGCTCCGAACTTCGCTCATGATTAAGCCTTCCTCACCGCCGCTGCCGCGTTTGCGTCGCGCCTGTTCCAGCCCTCCCTACCGCCGACGGAGCAGCGATCCCGCCGACTGTTCTCGCCACGCGCGAGATGTGGCACACTATACCAGCATAAGCGGGGCACCTTCGATCGATCCCGCGCTGGGAGGACCACGATGCGCAAGACTCTCCTGACCGCCGGACTCCTGTTAGCCACGGCTCTGGTCGCGCTGCCGGCCGGAGCACAGCAGTTCATCAATATTCTCACCGGCGGCACGAGCGGCGTGTATTACCCGCTCGGCAACGCTCTTTCGGCGATCTGGAGCAAGGCCCTGCCCGATGCCAAGGTAACCGTGCAGGCCACCAAGGCATCGGTGGAGAACCTGAACCTGCTGCAGGCCGGCAAGGGCGAAGCGGCATTCGCCCTGGGCGACTCCGTTGCCTTTGCCTGGGCCGGTGACGCCGAGATGGGTTTTTCCGGCAAACTTGACGCTCTGCGCACCATTGCGTCGGTCTACCCCAACTACATCCAGATCGTCGCGAGCAAGGAGTCCGGCATCCGCACGCTGGCCGATCTGAAAGGCAAGCGCGTGTCGGTGGGCGCACCGAAGTCGGGGACGGAAGTGAATGCGCGGACTGTGTTTGCCGCGGCCGGCCTGACCTACAGCGACATGAGCGTCCAGTATCTGCCGTTCGGCGAGTCGGTCGAACTGATGAAGAACCGTCAGCTTGATGCCACACTTCAATCGGCCGGTCTCGGCGTCGCTTCGATTCGCGATCTCGCCAGCTCCATCCCGATCAACGTCGTCGCGATACCGGTCGAGATCGTAACCAAGATCGGCGATCCGACTTTTCTCGCCGCCGAAATTCCGGCGCACACCTACCAGGGGCAGGATGAGGCGGTGCCGACCGTCGCCATCAACAACCTGCTGATGACGCGTGCCGGCGTGCCTGACGACACCGTCTACATCATGACCAAATCGATGTTCGAGAACCTGCCGGAGCTGGTCGCCGCACACTCCGCGGCGGGCGCCATCTCCCTGCAGTCGGCAGCGAAGGGTTTCACGGTTCCCCTGCATCCAGGCGCCGCGCGGTATTATAAGGAAAAGGGCGTGATGTAGGGCCACGCTTGCCGGCGCATCCGCGTGCGCAACGGCGAGCCCCCGCAAACTGCCGCAGCACCGGATCCCGCGACCGGTTTGTTCGCTGCCGGCAAACCACTGTTTGCTGTCGCGGTCATCTTCTGCACTTTCCAGATCATCACTGCCGCTTACTCGCCACTGCCAAGTCAGATCGTCCGCGCCCTGCACGTCGGTTTTCTGCTGCTCATGGTGTTCGGGATGGTGGCGGAAGGCGCCTTCGGTTGCCGACGCTCTTTCTCCCGCGTGCTCGCCTGGGCGGCTGGAGGCCTCGCCTTTCTTCTGGCACTCTACCACTGGTGGTTCGAAAGCGCGCTGATCCTGCGCGCGGGCGACCCATCCTCTCTCGACATCACTGTCGGCTGCGCGACGCTGGTGCTGTTGTTCGAGGCCGCACGGCGCGTGATGGGCTGGCCTTTGCCCATAATCTGCGGCGCCTTCTTCCTCTATTCGCTATTCGGCGAGTATCTCCCGCAACCGCTCGGCCACCGCGGCTTCGACTTCGCGCAGGTGATTGACCAGTACGCCTTCGGTACCGAAGGCATCTACGGAATCCCGACGTACGTCTCGTCCACATACATTTTCCTGTTCATTCTGTTCGGAAGCTTCCTGGAGCAAGCCGGCATGATCCGGCTGTTCACCGACGTGGCGCTTGGGACGGTCGGCCACACCAAAGGAGGGCCGGCGAAAGTCTCGGTGATCTCTTCTGGGCTGATGGGCACCATCAACGGATCGGGCGTCGCCAACGTCGTCACGACCGGCCAATTCACGATCCCTCTGATGAAACGCTTCGGCTACCGTGGCGAATTTGCTGGCGCCGTCGAGGCCACCTCGAGCATGGGCGGGCAGATCATGCCTCCCGTCATGGGAGCGGTCGCCTTTATCATGGCGGAAACGCTGAACATTTCCTATGCAGAGGTCTGCGTCGCCGCTCTGATCCCGGCATTGCTCTACTTCGCCACTGCCCTGTGGTCCGTCCACCTGGAGGCCGGTAAGCGGGGGCTGGTGGGTATCCCGCGCGACGAATGCCCGAGCGCAATCGCTGCGCTGCGTCGCCAGGGCTACCTCATCGTCCCCTTGGCGGCGCTGGTCTGGCTGCTGTTCGCCGGATACACACCTTTGTTCTCGGGAACGGTGGGGTTGGCCCTGACGGTTGTCCTCATCCTGGGCGGCAACCTGTCGCGGCGTTTGCGGGGTCTGGCCTTTCGCATCGTCTTTTGGTTCGTCCTTGGTGTGATCTGTTCCACATTCTTCGAGTACGGAATCAACGTCTTCGCAGGGCTGATCGCGATCCTTGTGGCGATCAGCCTGTTTGTGAGCGGCGGCCGCAAGACTCTGTGGATCGCGGTACGTGGTATGGTAGAGGGTACACGGAACGCCCTGGTTGTGGGGGTGGCCTGCGCGCTGGTCGGCATCATCATCGGCACAATGACGCTGACGGGTCTGGCAGGCGTATTCACGCAAGGCATCGTCTCCCTCGGCCGGGACAACCTGTTCCTCTGTCTCGTGCTGACAATGCTGGTCTGCCTGATCCTCGGCATGGGCATCCCCACCATCCCCAACTACATTATCGTCTCATCGCTGGTGGCCCCGGTCCTGCTGAAACTCGGCGTGCCGCTGCTGATCTCACATATGTTCGTGTTTTATTTTGGCATCATGGCGGACCTGACGCCGCCGGTGGCGCTCGCCGTCTTCGCCGCTTCGGCGATCGCCCGCTCTCCGCCCTTGCAGACGGGCCTGGAAGCGGTGCGTGTGGCGATCGCAGGCTTCGTCGTGCCCTTCATGGCGGTGTACGATCCGGCGCTGATGCTGGTGACCGATAACCCTGTCGCGGTCGCCTACATCGTCCTGAAGGCGCTGCTGGCGATCGCCTTGTGGGGAGCCGCCGCGAGCGGCTTTCTTCTGGTCCATCTTGTCCCGGCCGAACGACTGCTGGCCGCGGTGGCAGCTTTCCTCCTGGTTGCGGCTCTCCCGGTCACGGACGAGATCGGCTTCGCGCTGGCAGGCGTGACTTTTGTCGTGCACGGCCTGCGCGCACGGCGGGCAGCGAGAGCCTGATGCCGGTGTGCCTCATTCTGGCAAACGCAGTCCTGGCGATGCTGCCGAGCGACACGTTTGTGCTGGCGTGGACGCATTCTGTGGAAAAAACCGAGTGGCGCGAAGAGTGGCGCGTCGACGAAGCAAGCCTAGTGCTGGTTGAGGCCTCGGTTGCCGGTAGCGGCGCCGGCATGGAGGCCCAGGACGGCGCTCAACTCCAGGGCGGAATGTGGCGCTGGCGACCTCGTGACCGTCGAGAAGCTCGGCTGCTGGTCGCAAACTCGGCGTACGGCGGAGATTACCGGCTGTGCGGGCAAAATGCCTGCCAGACCCTGGCGGAGCTGTTGCCGGGGTGGGCCGACGGGCCGGTAGAGATTTCGCCTTGTGTGCGGCACGCAGCCGACCCCGCCTTCGGAAGCGTTGAGGAGAAGAAGCAATGAAGGATGATGCCAGCAGTCCCGCCGCGGCGTTTCAGTGGGATGATCCGCTCTTTCTCGAAGACCAGCTTAGCGAAGAGGAGCACTTGGTGCGCGATGCGGCGCGCGCCTACGCCCAGGACAAACTGCTGCCGCGTGTCACCGAGGCGCACCGGCACGAGACGTTTAATCCGGCGATTTTCGCCGAGATGGGTGAACTCGGCCTCTTGGGCTGCACCATCCCGGAAGAATACGGTGGCGCCGGCCTGGGCCACGTCGCCTATGGGCTCGTCGCCCGCGAGATCGAACGGGTCGATTCCGGTTATCGCTCGACAATGAGCGTGCAGTCATCGCTGGTCATGTATCCGATCTGGGCTTACGGCACCGACGAGCAGCGTCGCCGCTGGCTGCCAGTTCTGGCGCGGGGCGAGAAGATCGGGTGTTTCGGCCTCACCGAGCCCGACCACGGCTCCGACCCCGGTTCGATGCGTTCCCGCGCCGAAAAAGTGGACGGCGGTTTCGTGCTCACCGGCAGCAAGATGTGGATCACCAACGCGCCGGCCGCAGACGTGCTTGTCGTCTGGGCGAAGCTCGACGGGCGGATCCGCGGCTTCCTGCTGGAACGCGGCATGGAGGGTCTCACGACGCCGAAGACGGAAGGCAAGTTCTCGTTGCGCGCTTCCCTGACCGGGGAGATCGTGATGGACCGGGTTTTCGTCCCCGACCTCAACATTTTCCCGGAAGTCTCAGGGCTAAAGGGTCCGTTTGGCTGCCTCAACAAGGCACGTTATGGCATTTCCTGGGGGGCGCTGGGAGCGGCCGAATTCTGTTGGCACGCCGCAAGGCAATACGCGCTCGATCGCATCCAGTTCGGCCGGCCGCTCGCCGCGAACCAGCTCATCCAAAAGAAACTGGCCGACATGCAGACGGAGATCACGGTGGCTTTGCAGGCCGTTCTGCGTGCCGGACGGCTGATGGACGAGGGTCGCTGCGCCCCGGAGCTGGTGTCGCTGATCAAGCGGAACTCTTGCGGTAAGGCGCTGGAGATCGCACGCACGGCCCGGGACATCCACGGCGCGAATGGCATCATGGACGAGTTCCACGTCATCCGGCATGTGCTGAACCTGGAGACGGTGAACACCTACGAGGGCACCCACGACATCCACGCGTTGATCCTCGGCCGCGCGCAGACCGGGCTTCAAGCCTTCTATTGAGGCCTGACGCCACACCAGAAGCATAACTGAATCTAGAGGTTAGCCGCCGTTAGCGGATGGAGCGGGTTGGGATTCCTCGGGTTGAGCTGATTGAGGCTCCAGCTCCTCATAAGCCCAGCCGCCCTGGCGCACCATACGAAGCGGCGGAGGCGATGGCTTCTGCACCCACTCGCCCGTCTCCTGGTCTCGCAGCCGGTTGGCCGCTCGCAGCTGCTGCACGCTGTTCGCTGCTTCGGGCACGACACTCTCCTGGCGCAATGGCATCTCGCAAAAATATAATACCGAGCAAGAGAAACGCCAGTAAGACCGAAAAGATGAGACCGGTGATCGACCGGTCTCGCGCTCGCAGGCGGGGCACGTTCCGCTTACGGTTCCACTGTGTCGCTTCTGCAATTTGCTGAATTCGTGTCTCTCTGATATCCGCGATGATCGCCGTCTCGACGATTTCCGGAGCGGATTCGGTTTTCGCGTAGTAGGCGCGCAGCTTGTTCGCGTACGACAGCAAATCGGCGCCGTTGATCGGATAGGCAACCCGCCGCGGCCAGACTGACCTGAACAGATAGAAGAACACGACCAGAACGCTAAGGCCGAGCGTTGCTAACAATCCGTAGGTAACCATCGTGAAGGTGTCTCTCGCCGGCGGACACAAGGCCGGCAGAATAAGGCTGAGGGCCGCGGCAAGGATGCCGAGGGACGTGGCACAGAACGGCAGGCTTCGAACGATGTTTTCCTCTTGTCCGATTTCACGCTCGAAGCCTTGGGCGACGACTGTTTCGATGTACTCGTCCACGCTCGGCATCTCGCTCTTCCTCGGCCTGATCGCTCCCCTTTTAGTTGCCGAACCCCTCCTCGGCGAAGCGTTGCCACTGCGCAAGCGCGAAGCTTCGGAAGGACGCGGGCGCGCCGCTGAAGCTGGGATCGATCGCCATCTCGCCGCCATAGGGTGCAGCCGACGGATCGGGCCGGATCAGGGTGGTGCCGCGGATGGCGTATTTCTGCGGCCCCTCGCGCATGATCAGCTTCTGCGTCGAGGGACTAACGTCGCTGCGGCAGGCAAGGCGATAGACGATGGTGACCTCCGCGAAACCGTCCGAGTCGAGATCGGTAACGGTCAGCGACCCAGGGAGAAACCCGGCAGACACATCAAACGGGCAATCACGCTCGAAGTCGGTTAACAGCCAAAGCCGCCGCGGCCGTTCGCCATCGAGCACATATTGCGCACCGTAGATCTCCTTGCTCCGCGTCTCCGTCGCGGTTTCGCGCTCTTCCCCCTCGCTGAAGACAACGAGATTCTCGCCGCCAGCGTCATCAAACCGCATGGCGTCGAAGATCTGTCCCTCGATCGCCACTCCCTTCGGCACCTCGGCGCCCACGTTCGTTGTCGGGATGGCCTTTCCCTCCGCCGCCTCGACCGCGGCGGCACCGGAGAAAGCGAGGAGCGCGAGAACCCAGGCAACGATGAACGGCATCGGAAGCTCCCTGTCCCGTGCTAGAGCGCTATCATACGAACGCGCAAAGTCCGGGAAAGGCCGAATCGGTCGGGACGAAGGGAAGGAGTAATTATGGCCACCGTGAGCGTGAAGGACGTTGAAGCCGCAGCGGCGGCGCTTGCCCGCTTCCTGCCGATCACGCCGACGGTCCCGTCCGCGATCCTTTCGGAAAAGCTAGGATGCCCTCTCGTCCTAAAGCTGGAAAATCTTCACCATACCGGCTCCTTCAAGGAGCGCGGCGCGCTCAACAAGCTGCGCGGCCTGAGCGACGAGGCCAGGCGGCGCGGTGTCATCGCAGCGTCCGCCGGAAATCACGCCCAGGGCGTCGCCCATCATGCAACACAGCTTGGCATTCCTTCGACGATCGTGATGCCGTGCACCACGCCTTTTACCAAGGTGTCGCGAACCGAAGCCTTCGGCGGCCGGGTCGTGCTGTTCGGTGACGGCCTGAGCGATTCCCAGTCACACGCCGAACACCTGGCCGCGGAGCAGGGGCTCACGCTGATCCACCCCTACGACGATCCCGCGATCATCGCGGGCCAGGGAACCATCGGCCTGGAGTTGCTTGCGGCGGTGCCGGATCTCGACGACATCGTGGTTCCGATCGGTGGCGGCGGCCTCATTTCCGGCATTGCCGTTGCTGTCAAAGCGGTCAAGCCCGGTATCCGCCTCACGGGCGTCGAGGCCGCGATGTATCCGTCGATGAGCGACGCGCTCAAGGGGATCACGCGCGACTACACCGGGCCCACCCTTGCCGAGGGCATCGCTGTCAAGTCGCCGGGCGTCCTGACCCGGGAGATCATCGCAGAGCTGGTCGACGACATCATCCTTGCCGACGAGCCGGCGATGGAAGAGGCAATACGGATGCTGCTGGCCTCGCAGAAGCTGCTCGCCGAAGGGGCAGGCGCGGCGGGGCTTGCCGCACTCATGCTGGCGCCGGAGCGGTTCGCCGGCCGGCACGTCGGCGTCGTCGTCACGGGCGGCAATATCGACGCCAGACTGCTCTCATCGATCCTGATGCGAGGGCTGGTCCACGACGGCCAACTCGTTCATCTGGTCGTTTGTATCAACGACGCTCCGGGCCTTCTCGCCCAGGTCGCCACCATCGTCGGCCAGTGCGGCGGCAATATCGTCGAGGTCGAACACCGCCGGTTGGCGCTAAGTGTGCCGGTCAAGCGCACCGATCTGCACCTGCTGATCGAGACCCGCGGCCCCGGACACGGCGCCATGATCCGCGACCACCTTTCCGCGGCCGGCTTTGTCGTGGGGACGGGCGTGGAGATTGGAGTATCCGAGCCCGCCTCCCGCCAGCAGTTCGGTTGACGAGGCCTACGAAAGGCCCACAGTGCCGACACGAAACGAAAAGGCCCGGAACGCCATCCGGGCCTTTTCGTAACTCTTTGATGTCTTTTCCTGATTTGGTGGGCGCACAAGGACTCGAACCTTGGACCCGCTGATTAAGAGTCAGCTGCTCTACCAACTGAGCTATGCGCCCGCACCTTCGATTTCCGGTGCTTGGCGAGAGGAATTCTGCGGTTTCCCGCTCCGGGCAGCGGCGGTTTCCCACGCGCGTTCCGGTTCACCCGCGCCAGGGGCAACTTAGCGGGTCGTTTCGTCGTTGTATAGTGCTGGACCGTCTTGATCGACGGCTTGTCCGGGGGAGGGGGGCATGTCGGATCAGCTTGCCGATACCAGCGAAACCACCGGTGGGTGGGTTTGCACCGCCCGGCCTTCGATCATCGTGAAAACGCGGTCGGCGATCTGCTGCCAAGCCGGCTGATGTGAAATCGCCAGCACGGTCAAGCGCTTCTCGACACACAACTGTTGTACGACCTGACAGATTTCCGCTTCGGTCTGCGGATCGAGGCCGGTCGTCGCCTCGTCGAGAATCAGAAGCTTCGGCTTGTGCACCAGGGCGCGGGCGATGGAAATGCGCTGCCGCTGACCGCCCGAGAGCCGGTGACCGCGTTCACCGAGCATCTGATGCAGGCCCTGCGGCAGTTCCTGCACGAACGACCAGGCGCCGGCAATCTCCAGCGCGGCGATGACCTCTTCCTCGCTGGCTTCCTCTTCCCACAGACTGACATTCCGGAAGACCGTGTCGTGGAACAGCGTGACCTCCTGTGGAACGTAACCCAGAAGGTGACGCCATTTCTGCAGGTCGAGCTCGTGCAACTCCACGCCGTCCACCCGGATGTGTCCGCCCAGCGGCGAGTACAGGCCGGCGAGCAAGTCGACGGTCGTGGACTTGCCAACCCCGGACGGCCCGGCCAGCGCCGTGATGCCCCCGGACGGGATGACGAGATCCAGGTCCTGCAGCACCGGCCGGTCGCCGTAGCTGAAGGAGACGCGCTCGAACTCGATCGACCGCTCGAACACCGGCGGCGTCGAGCCACCACCGGGTTCTGCGGCTTCTTCGGTTTCCCTGAGCAGATCGTTCAGCGAGCGAAAGAGATCGTACGACTGGATGAACCTGAGGATGGTCCGCTGCAGCGGCGACAGAATGGCGATGGTGCGGACCAGCAGAATCGCCATGATGATTACGTCAGTCGGATGCAGCGCCGATGATTGCGTCACGTAATAAAACGCAAGGGCCAGCATGATGCCGATCACGGGCTCCTGCATCTCGGAGACATATTCGCCGCTGATCACCCGCGCCCGGAGTGTTTGTGCGATGGCGCGCGCGTCGGACTCGAACAGCCTGCCGAAGCGCTCGGTCCGGCCCATGGCCCGGATCGGCTTGATCCCGATCATGGCGTCGGTGAAGTTTCCCGCGAGTTGCCGCATCTGCGCCCGATGCTGCCGCGCCGCTGCCCGGCTGCTGCGCACCAGCTTGCCGAACGAGAAAAACATCAGAAAGCCGATGACGATGGCCAGCATCGCCAGCTTCCACGAAATAAGCGCGGCGACGCCGATAAACAGCGATGCTTGCAGAAGCGTGGCAAAGATCGTCGAGAGGGTCATGAAGCTCTCGCCGACCGCGGCCGCCTCAGACCCGGTGGCGTGAACCAGCCGGCCCAGCGGCTGGCGAATGAAGAAGCTCCAGCGTGCGCGCAACAGGTTGCGGAGCAATTGCACCTGAAAGCGGTTGCTGATGTCGGCGACGATATCGGTGACGTACCGCATCGTCGTGATCGTCACCACCGCCTTGAGCGTGAAGCCGATCACGATAATGACGAGCAGCACCACCGGGTTGAACGGCAGACCGATGGTCTCCATGCCCTTGCGGATGGCGTTGGTGATGGCGCCCTTGCCGCCATGAATCTCCATAGAGGCGCTGGCAAGCAGCGGGATGATCATGGCAAGTCCCAGCAGTTCGAACATGCTGGAAAGAAAGAGTCCACCGATGACAACGACGCGCTGAAGCGGTGATGCCAGGCTCAGGACCTGGCTCACCGCCTGCCGCCAATTATTGCCCCGCCCCTTAAACTTCTTCTTTCGCCTGCTCACGGCTGACGTCGTTCCTTGCGGTTTACCCTAATTCCCTTCCCGTTCCGGGGATGCACGCGGCGGATCATAGCGTAAGGTCATTCAGTTGGCTCAAGATCGGGGCCTGTTCCCCACCAGCGACTACGCACCTTATCGTGATGGTGATTGGGATCGAAAGGTTCGACGTTCAGGCCGAGGCCAGTGGTCGTCATCCGACCCGTCGAGGCCATCAGCTGGTAAGCGGCGATCCGCATCTGCTGCTGCGCACCAAGAAGATTGGCTTGCGCCTGATAATATTGGGACTGGTTTGTCAACAGCTCCGTAATTGTGCGTAAACCAAAACCATATTCGCGTCCGGTCCCCTCGGCTGCAATACGCGCGGACTTGACCTGGGCTTCAACGGCGCCGATCCGCCCCTGCGCGCTTTGCAGGTCCTCCCAGGCACTGATGACGGTCTGCCGCGATTGCCGGCGCTGCGCCTCCATCTCCTGACGCCGCTGCCCCACGAGCACCTTGGCGGAGCGTACCTGGGGGTCGAGGAGGGGGTTGTAGAGCGGCATGGTTACGACGCCCATCACGATGCCCGACTGCGGATTGAGCTGACCCTGGAGCAGAAATTGCGGCAGTTTCTGTCCGGCGGCAAAGTCGACACCGTCCTGCGCTGCACGCTCGAGATGATCCGCGGCAACGAAGCTCGGATTCTTCTCGGCCTCATCCAACGCTTCCTGCAACGATGCCGGCAGGCCACCCGGCATCGCCGGCATGTGCAGCGTCTGCGGCGCCGATCCGACAACCGATTCATAGTTGGCACGGGCGACGCTCAGCGCGCCCTCAAGCTGGATGCGTTGCGCCGTGGCTCCGGCGTATTGAGACTGTGCCTCCGCGACGGCGGAGTTGCGAACCGTGCCGAGGTCGAACTGGCGTCGCGTCGCGTCCAGGCTGCTGTCCAGCGCCCGCTCGTAATCCACCGCCGCCCGTAGCAGCGCCTCGGACCGCACGACATCCAGATAGGCGCCGGCGGCCCGCAGCAGGACACTCTGCTCAACCGCCTGCAGCTGCGCCCGCTGGGCCTGGACCCCCTGCTCGGCCTGACTGATCCGCGGGCCATTGAAAAAGTTGTAGATCGGTTGTTGCGCCTGCAGATTGAGGATGGCTGTCGGCCCGTCCGTCGTCGAGAACTGGCTGGTGGTGTTATTACTGTCGGCCTCGCCTGAAAAATCCTTGATGTAGCCGCCGCCCGCCGTGACGCTGGACTGGGGGCGCCACGCCGCTGTTGCCATCGCCACCTGCTCGTCGGCTCGGGCAAGGTCCTTGCGCGCCGCGAGCAGGCTCGGATTGGTCGCGTAGGCCATGGCCATGGCTTCGTCGATCGTCTCGGCCCACGCATCCAGGGGAAAGACAGCGGCGAGGCCGATCGTAAATGCCGCAATGGTGCGTCGGGCGGTCATTGCGCGGCGTGTTTGTGACGCTGGGGTATCGGCGATCTCTTGGACGAGGGAAAGCAACAAAGAGAAGACCTCCGGAGTGCAGCGTGAGCAAGAGCGGCACGCTTCGGGCGTTATTCGTGACGCAGTGCTTCGATCGGATCGAGAAGGGAAGCGCGACGCGCCGGGTAGAACCCGAAGACCACGCCGACCGTAATACTGAAGCCGACGGCCAGCGCCACTGCATGCAAGCTGAAGATGAACGGCCATTCGGCGAAGGTCGCAATCGCCACCGACGCGAGAATGCCAAGGCCGATGCCGATGAGTCCTCCGATGACCGACAAGGTCACCGCCTCGACAAGGAATTGCGACAGGATATCGCGTCGACGGGCGCCGACCGCCATCCGGATCCCGATTTCCCGGGTTCGTTCGATCACCGAAACCAACATGATATTCATGATGCCAATGCCGCCCACGATCAACGAAATTGAAGCGATGGCAGCCACCAGCATGGCCAGGGCTCCTGCCGACGACTCTTTGATCTTCAGCACCTCGGCCATGTTCTTGATGTTGATGTCGTCATCGATGCTGGCGGCAAGTCGCGGCCGCTCCCGCAGCAGCGCGCGGATATCCTTTTCCGCCTTTCGCAGGTCCCAGGCCTCGTCGACCTTGACCAGAATGGTGTCGATGCGGTCCGGGTTGACGATGTTGGCACCGAGCAGACGGCTTCGGGCTGTTTTCAGCGGAACGATCACAATATCGTCCTGGTCGCGACCGGTATTGGATATACCCTTCGGCGACAGCACGCCGACCACCGTATGCGGCACGTTCTTCAACCGCATCACCTTGCCGATTGGGTTCTGATCACCGAAGAAGACGCGGGCGATGGTCGCCCCGATCAGAACGACCTTCGCTCCGGCGTTTATCTCTTCCGGCTCGAAGTTTCGCCCCGCCGTCAACGGCCAGTCGCGCACGGCCAGGAAGTCCTCGGTCACGCCGTTGAGCGTCGTCGGCCACAGGATGTTGCTGGCCGTGACGTTCAAGCCGCCCCGCAGCACCGGCTCCGCGATCACAACGCCTGGAATTTCCGCCTTAATCGCGGTGGCGTCGGTGTCTGAGAGCCACAGGCTGCTGCGCGCGTCAATCACGATGAGGTTGGTGCCCAGGCTCTGGATTTGCTCAACGACCACCGCGCGCGCGCCGGAGCCGATTGCGACGACAATGATCACCGCGGCGACGCCGATGACGATGCCCAGCATCGTCAGCAGGCTGCGCAGGGTGTTCCCGCGAATGGCGTCGACGGCGCTCCGCAAGGCATCCAGATAGTTCATGCCTGCACCGGTCGGAGACGCACCGGCGCGCGCTCGAGAGCCACCTCCGCGCCGTCCTGCAGGTGATCATCGATCATGTAGCCGTCCTTCAGCAAGATCACGCGTCGGGCATAGGCGGCTACCGTCTGATCGTGGGTGACAAGGATGATGGTAATGCCGGCCGCGTTCAGTCGACCGAACAGCGCCATGATCTCCCGCCCGGTCTTTGAATCCAGCGTGCCCGTAGGCTCATCGGCGAGAATGAGCTGAGGTTTGTTGACCAGCGCGCGAGCGATCGCCACGCGCTGCTGCTGGCCGCCGGAAAGCTGGCTGGGCAGGTGATGGACCCGTTCCGCAAGACCGACGTCTGCGAGGACTTCCGCCGCTCGGGCATGGCGCTGGGATCGTTCGACGCCAGCATAGACCAGGGGCACTTCGACATTTGCCAGTGCGGTCGCGCGCGCGAGCAGATTGTAGGACTGAAAGCAAAAGCCGATCTGGCGATTGCGCAATTCCGCCAGCGCGTCAGAGGACAGACTCGCCACATCGACGCCATCAAGCCGGTAGGAACCCGACGTCGGCGTGTCGAGGCAGCCGATCTGGTTCATCAAGGTCGACTTGCCCGAACCAGAGGCGCCCATGATCGCCACAAACTCGCCGTGTTCGATCGAAATGGAGATGTCGTTGAGGGCTGGAACTTCCTGGGGGCCGACCCGATAGTGTTTTGTCAGCCTCTCGGTATGAATCAGCTTGTTCACGTGCCTAGAATCTCAAAGGGCCGCCCGATTTGTTCTTGCCGGCGTCGATCACGCCAACAATGATTTCGTCGCCCGGCTGGAGGGCGCCTTCCACAACCTCCGAAAACACGCCGTCGCTGATTCCGGTCTTGATCGGAACGGGTTCCGGCTCGCTGCCGGCGCCCATACGCCAGACCGTATCGTTACCCGAAGGCTGTGGAATGGCCAGCGCTTTTTCCTCGCCAGCGACGGATGGCACAAAGCGAAGTGCCGCTCTGGGAACCTTAATGGCCTCTTGCCGGCTATCAATAATGATATTGACCGCTGCCGTCATTCCCGGCAGCAATTTTTTCTGTTCGTTGCTGGCGAGAATTTCAACGATGTAAGTCACCACACCTTCGGCGACCTGAGGTGTCTTACGAACTTCGACCACCTTGCCGGTGAACACCTCGCCGGGGAAGGCGCTGAAGGTGAAGTGTGCGACCTGCCCCGGCGCGATTCGGCCGATATCCGCTTCATCGATGCGTGCCTGAACCTGGACTTCGCTCAAGTCCGGAGCGATGGTGAACAGCACCTCGCCGACATTCACGGTGCGCCCGACGACGGCGTTCTTCGCCATGATGGTTCCCGCCACGGGCGCCCGGACCGTCGTCCGCTCCAGGTCCGCCTCGGCCTGGCGAACGGCCACTTCGCGCGCAGCAACGGTCGCCTGGGCATTGCGCAGCTGCGATTCGGACACCTCGAGCTGGGCCCGCGACGCTTCGTAGGACGCCAAAGCGGACTGCTCGCGCGCCTTCGCCGCAGCGCTGTCATTCGCCGCCCGCCCCTGCGCTGTTTTTGCGCGTTCGATCTCCATGGGCGCGACGTCTCCGGTCGATGCGAGTTTCTGCTTGATCTTGAGATCCCGCTCGGCATCGCTCACCGAGAAGTTCGCCGATTTCACCGTAGCCCTCGCGCTCTCCAGCGCCGCCTCGGAGTTCTCGACCTGGCGGCGAGACAGATCGATCTGGCTGGCGGCAATCTCGACAGCGCCCCGGGCAACATCCAGATCCGCCTGCGCGATGTTCAGCCGGGCGGCAGCATCCTCCGGGTTCAGTCGGGCCAGCACGTCGCCGACCTGGACCTGAGTGTTAAAGTCCACGTCCAACTGTGTCACCACGCCGGATATACGGGCGACGACAGGATAGGAAGTGGTCAGCTCCACCGTGCCGGCAGCGCCGACGCTGCTGACGATGGGGCCCGACTCGACTTTCGCGAAACGGTAGGAGAGGGACGTGCCGGCGCCGCCGAAGATGGCAAGACCGACGACGAGAAGCACCGCTGCGACCAGCCCAACGGCAACAAGATATTTGCGCATCACCATCCAAGGTATCCGGGATGGCGCCCATATAATACGTGCCGCAGCGCAGCACAAGCTGCTGCCTGGTCAATCTCTCGCCACAAACGCGTGTACTGATGCACCGAAAAAACGCCCAAATAGCAACGAGCCTCTACCCTGGCGGTTCGGCTGGTTGCGGATCGTGTGATAACGGTTCCAGCGTAAACGCTTGCTTTTGCGTAATGAACCGAGCAACCTGACAATGCAGCGGACGCATGCTGGCAAAAAATTGAGCCATTGCTGACCAAACGATTCAACGCTCGGGGACAAGCTGGACATGAGGCGTGTAGCAGTCGTCACGACCTGCAATTCCGATGGGTATGATCGCTACGGTCGACGGATGATCGAGAGCTGCGATCGACATTTTCCGCAGGACATCGCGCTGTGGATTTATGCTGAGAACTTCACTCCGGACCTTCCGAGCGGCCGGGTAAACCCCGTTGATTTGTTGGAAGCGTGTCCGGATCTGGTCGCGTTCAAGGCGCGGCATTGCGATAATGCGCGCGCGCTTGGGCGGGAGCGCCGGGGCACCCGGCCCTGGGTGCGAATCAAGTGGAACCGCGTCGGCTCGCGCCTGCCGAAGGTGAAGCTGAAGTGGATCGACTGGGGTGTGGGCTACCGCTGGGACGCCGTGCGCTTCAGCCACAAGTGCTTTGCCATATTCGATGCGGCAAAGCGGTGTGGCGCCGACGTGCTGTGCTGGTTGGATGCGGACGTGCTCGTCTTCCAGGACATACCCCGCAGTTTCGTCGAAGGGCTGGTGCCGGCGGACTGCCTGCTGGGATTCCTGAAGCGGCCGGGCTGTTCGGAGTGCGGCTTGGTCGCCTACAATCTTCGCCATCCCGCTATCGAGGAATTCCTGGCCGCTTTTCGCGTCCTGTATACCAAGGATGCTTTTCTGCGCGAGCGCGAGTACCACGATTCATGGCTGTTTGATGTGGTGCGGAGACGCTTCGAAAAGCGGGGATACAAGACCCACGACATTGCCGGCGGTCTCGGCGTCAAGGCGGGCCATGTCTTCATCAACAGTTCGCTCGGCCGCTACATGGATCACATGAAGGGCGGCCGGTGGGCGGCCGGTTCGAGTTCGCTCGACGATCTGATCGTGTCTCGGCCTGAATCCTATTGGGAACTGCTCAGCGGCCGGCCGTAGGCCGGCCAAGCAGGGGCAAGCCACCCCCTGCACGAACCGCCTAACCTGGTGGTGCTGATTCGTGACTGCCGTTGCGGACGATGGTCCGGTAGGCGTCGAGCGTCTGCACACCGATCCCTGCCCAGTCCAGGGCTTCCAGCGGTGCTCGCGGCGGCCGCTCGGTCTCCAGGGCCCAGGCGAGAGCATCTGCCAGGATGCGGGCATCAATATCGCCTTCGTATCCGCGCATCCAGGTGCCGCCGACCAGGCCGCGGAGTTCGGGAAGAGCGCCGAGATTCGGAACAACGATCGGCCGATCGTACGACAGCGCCAGAATCGCGCTCCCCGAGTTTAGAATCTCCGAGTACGGAAACACCATCAGGTCGGCCGCGAGAAGGAACAGCTGGATTTCTTCCGGCTTGATGTACCGGAGTTCAAGCCGGATGCGCGGATCCCCTTCGGCCGCGGCGACGATCTCGTCCCTGCCGCCGGTCCGCTTGCTGATTCGCCCACAAACCAACAGCATCAGATCGTCGCCCGGTAACGCGCGGAATGCTTGAACAAGACGCGGGACGTTCTTATAGGGCCGGATCTGGCCAAAGTGGGCGATGACCCGCTTTTCGGGCGGAATGCCGAGCATCTGCCGAGCTTCCTCCCGTGTGACCGTTCTTGGATATGCGTCGCGAAAGTGCCCGTGGGGGATGACGAAGCTGGGACAGGTCTGCAGGTGGGGATATTTCTCACGGGCCAGGTCCAGGCCCTTCTGGGTGAGCGCGATGACGCCATCGACCCGGTCGATCACATCCTGCCAGAAAGACCACTCAATCCGGGGGTAAACCAGATCGTGTGGGATGAGGTCGTGAATCGTCCATATCAGCTTGATTCCGCGACGGCGGGCGATGTGCAGCAGCAAACGGTACTGCTGCGCCGAAAACCAGGCGCGCGGTTCGCTTTTCGTTTCGATCAGGCTCTCCGGCCAATGGATGTGCCAGATATCCACGTGTCCCTGCAGCAAATGGCGCGTTTGATACTCGCTGACCCTCACGCCCAGCCGCTCCAGCGCGCCGTACAATAAAAAGTTGTAAGGCTTCTTCACTCCGTCCTTGAAGGCGGGGCGAGCGACGACACTGAGGACGTTCCGCTCGCGATCAGCAGGGATCATGGGACGGCCATCGATGGGAGCAGCGACGAAGAAACAGGCAATACGTCACCTTGTAGACTTCTCCTTTCGACTGCAACAGCCGCGAAGCGAATCGCTCTTGCTCATTGTAAGCGCGTCGGAATTCTTGATCCGGATGCAAGGGGCAGAAGGGCGTTCACAGGCTTTCGCCGGTCGCGTGCCTTGGGATCATCACGTCGCGGTGGACATACACACACATGACCAAACCAAAACCGAGCATCAGCGAAACAATCGCCGTCCCGCCGTAGGAAACCAGGGGGAGGGGGATCCCGACCACCGGGATCAGGCCCATCACCATTGCCATATTGATAAAAACATAAAGGAAAAACGTAACGGTGATGCCGAGCGCCAACAGTCGGCCGAACTGGCTCTTTGCCGTGATCGCGATCGCCAGGCAGTAAGCGAGAACGGCGGCGTAGAGTGCCAGCACGACGAGTGAGCCGGCCAGGCCAAATTCCTCGGCGAGCATGGTAAAGATGAAGTCGGTCTGCTTCTCGGGAAGGAAGTTGAGGTGGCTCTGGCTCCCCTGCAGAAAGCCTTTGCCAAACATGCCTCCGGAACCGAGCGCGATTTTCGATTGCAGGATATGGTAACCGGACCCCAGCGGATCGGTTTCCGGATCGAGGAACGTCAGGACACGCTTGCGCTGATAGTCATGCAGCATCTGCCAGGCAAGCGGCATCGCAGCCAGTCCGGCTACCCCAACGGCGACGAACATCCACAGCCGGACGCCTGCGGCGAAAAATATCGCCGCTCCTCCGATCAACAGCATGAGTGCGGTTCCCAGGTCGGGCTGCTTCATCACCAGCGCCACAGGGGCGAGAATCATCAGCGCCGGTATCACCATTTTCCAGGGCCGGCCCGTATCTTCGCTGGTCATGCCGTGAAAGTGCCGGGCCAGCGCCAGGACCAGCGCGACCTTCATCAGTTCGGAAGGCTGCAGATTGATGACGCCGAGGTCGATCCAACGCTGGGCCCCCATGCCGATGAAGCCGGCCACGTCGACCACGACGAGAAGAACGAGGGCGACGAGGTACGTCGGATAAGCGAGCCGCAGCCACAGCCGAATATCGGTAACCGCGACAAGCAGGAGGATTCCGAACGCAACGACGAAGCGAGCGAGCTGCCGGCTTGCCCAGGGCTGCATGCTGCCGCCGGCCGCCGAATAGAGCATGACGAACCCGATGCTGGCGATGGCGCAGAGCAGCAGGAGGAAGGGCCAGCGGATGCGCAGGACCTTGTCCTTTAGCGACAGGCCACGCTGCTCGAACACGGGAAACGGCATGGACCGCGCTCAGCCTGGTCGCCGTACGCCGGCCGCCGTACCGTCGGCGATGCGCAGGGCCTCGAGCTGTTGCGCCTTCAGGAGCATGTCGCGGCCCACGGGAGCGGCCGCCTTCGAACCGGCGCCGCCATGCTCGATGACCACGGCGACGGCGAAGCGCGGCCGGGAAACGGGCGCGTAGCCAATGAACAGGGCGTGGTCCCGGCGTTCCCACGGCAGCTGCTCGTTGCGAATAACGCCTCCCTTGCGCTCCGCCATGGAAATGCGGCGAACCTGCGAGGTACCGGTCTTGCCGGCCATCTCCATGCCGGGGGTGGTGATCGCGGCGCGCTTGGCGGTACCGTGCTCGCCGTTGACCACGCCATCCATGCCGTCCCGAACGACGCGCAGGTGCGCTTCGCTCAAGCCAAGATCGGACACCGTCTCATTGAGCCCCGCGTGCTCCGCGGTCGCCGTGTCGCGAACCAATCTTGGAACGGGCGCCACTCTGCCGTTGGCGATACGGGCGGCCATCGTCGCGAGCTGGAGCGGGCTCGACAACACGTAGCCCTGACCAATCCCGGTGATCACGGTTTCGCCGACCGACCAGCCCGAGCCTCTTGTCCGCTGTTTCCACTCCGTCGTTGGCAGCAGTCCGGGGCGTTCGTTCGGCAGATCGATGCCGAGGCGAACTCCCAGTCCGAGACGCTTTCCCATGGCGGCAATCCGGTCAACGCCAACCCGGCGCGCCACCTCATAAAAATAGCAGTCACAGGACTGAACGATCGCGTCGCGCATAGCGAGCGAGCCGTGTCCACCCCGTCGCCAGCAATGAAAAACCGAATTGCCGACGCGAAAATCCCCGGGGCAGAAGACGCGCGCTCTGGGGTCGATCACACCGCGCTCGAGTGCCGCGAGTGCGACCACCGGCTTGAACGTCGAACCGGGCGCGTATTGTCCGGCGATGGCCTTGTTGATCAGAGGCGCCTTCGGATCGGAGGTCAGTGCCTTCCATTCCTGCGTGGTCAGCCCCCGGGTGAATGCGGAAGGGTCATAGGCCGGTGCGGACGCCATCGCCAGCACTTCGCCGCTGTCCACATCGACAACAACGGCGGCGCCGCTCTCCGAGCCCAGCCGCTCGAATGCCGTTTTCTGGAGTTCGAGATCGAGCGCCAGCGTCAGATCGGCGCCGGAATCACCTTCGTGGCGATCGAGTTCGCGGATAACCCGCCCCACGGCGTTGACCTCGACCTGCGAGATGCCGCCGACACCGCGCAGCGACCCTTCATACCGCTTCTCGATTCCAGCCTTGCCGATCCGGAAACCGGGAACCTCCAGCAGGGAGTCGCCCGCCGCCAGGTCCGTTTCCGAGACCGGCCCCACATATCCGAGCACGTGGGACAGGATATTCCCATAAGGGTATTCGCGGCTTTGTCCTTCCTCGACCGACACGCCGGTCAGGTCAAGGGCGTTGACCTCGATGCGGGCGACGTCTTCCCAACCCAGATTATCGCGGACCGTCACGGGCACAAAGGCTCGCTGCCGGCCGATTTCCCGCAGCACCCGCTTGCGGTCGCCGTCGCTGATCGGAACGAGTTCGGACAGCCGATCGAGCGTCGATGCCGGGTCGCGCGCCTGCTCGGCAATGATGACCACGCGGAATTCCTGCCGGTTGAGCGCCAGGGGCCTGCCGAGCCGGTCCAGGATCCGACCGCGGACCGGGGTTATCAGCCGCAGATTGATCCGATTGTCTTCGGCAAGCGTGAGGTAGCGGTCACCGTCGATCACCTGCAGGCTGTATAAGCGGCCGGCCAGTGCCGCCAGCAGCAGCGCCTGACCGCCTCCCACCAAGAGGGCCCGGCGGGTGAACTGCCTTTGTCGGTCGAGATCCCGGCTCATGCCGTCATGCCCGCTCCGGGAGCGACAGCCGGCAGCGGAGCAGGAGCCGGCAGAAGATCGGGAAAAACCCGATCGTCGTGACGACCTGAAAGGCGAACTTCTCGGGGGCAATCAGTTCGAGATAGTAAACGCTGGTCAGGAGCCAGCCGAAAACAAGTGCTGCCGTGGCGACGAGGGCGAATCCCAGCCAGGTTACTTCGAAAGATCTGCCGGCAAAAAAACGTCGTTGCATGTTCACGGCAGCGTGGACGCCGACCAGCACGCAGGCGCTGACGCCGATCGGCAATCCCGCCAGGATATCCTGCAGCAGTCCGATGAAGAAGACGGCCACCGCCGGCAGCAGGTCCGGCCGGTAGAGGGTCCAGTAAAACACCGCGATCACCGGCAGGGCCGGCCATACGGACTGAAGCGCAGCGATATGGAGGGGCAGCACGCCCGCCAGCAGCATGGCCACCGTCACGAAGACAGGGAGGAGGTTTCGCGCAAGGGTGTCCAGGCGCTGCAAGACAGGAGACGTCATCGCGCATCGGCCCGCTGCGCGGGCATGCCAAGTGTCATCTGCTCCCCGCCGCGATCATCGGTTGCGCCGCCAAGATTGGCCATGGGCGTGGGGGGTCCGAAATCGGCGACCCGCACAAACTCGAGGCGTCCGGGATCCACGTTGGGGGTAACGCTGAACCGCCGGTCCTCCGCTTCCGACACGACGCCGATGGCGAGGCCGGGGGGAAAGCTGCCGGCCACGCCGGACGTCACCACCTCGTCGCCGGCGGCGATCCCGTCGCCGGGTGCAACATGGATCAGTTTGGGATGCTCGGTATTGTCGCCGGCAAGAACGGCCCGGTAGCGTGCCGTTCCCACGAATACCGGGACCCGTGAGTTCAAGTCGGTCAGCAGGAGGACGCGGCCGGAGCGGGGGGAAACCCCGACGACGCGGCCGATCAGGCCTGAGCCATCGAGGACAATCTGGCCCTTCTCGATCCCATCGAAGGAACCCGCGTTGATCATGACGCTGCGGGCGAACACGCCGGAGGAATCGGCGACGATACGCGCCGACCGGTAGGTGGCAGCCGGGTCCGGCACATGATTGAGAAGCCTGCGGAGGCCTGCGTTCTCGGCCTCCAGACGCTTTGCCACAGCCTGCCATCGTTTCAAATCATCGCGCTCCCGACGCAACTGCTCGTTTTCTTCGCCGACGTCGATCCAGTGGCGCGTCCACTCCAGGCCATCGGCGGCAATGTCGGCCGGCCGGGACAGAACATCGAGAAGAGGAACAACGGCGTCGCTCACTTGCAGCCGGAACCGTTCGACCAGCAGGGCATCGGCTTTTCCCAGCAGGATCAACCCGCCCGCGAGCAGAACGAGGCCAGCGTACATCAGCCAGTGGACAAGCGACTTCAGCGCGGACATCTCGATCTCGGTCTCGATACCAAGGCGGCACGGTTCGTAAGCGCCGTTGGCGGCTGCCGATAGGCGGGCTTAGTTCCTATCTGATCTTAATAAATGGCCCCAAATAAAGCAAAGAACAGCTTTGGCTAATACATTGTGCTCAATATGTTCTGCATTTTCTTCATCTGTTCGAGGACGCGGCCGGTGCCGAGGGCGACGCACGTCAGGGGATCTTCGGCGATGGTGACCGGCAGTCCGGTGGCATGCCGCAGCACATAGTCCATGTTGGCGAGCAAGGCGCCACCGCCGGTCAGAACAATCCCCTTGTCGACGATGTCGGCCGCCAGCTCCGGCGCCGTATGCTCCAGGGCCACCTTGACCGCATCGATGATGGTGCCGACCGGCTCGGCAAGGCTCTCGGAGATCTGACGTTCGCTGATCAGCAGTTCCTTCGGCACGCCATTCATCAGATCGCGGCCCTTGATCTCCATGGTGCGACCGTCCCCGTCCTCGGGCGGACAAGCGGATCCGATTCCTTCCTTGATTCGCTCGGCGGAACTCTCGCCGATCAGAAGGTTGTGGTTGCGGCGAATGTAGCCGATGACGGCTTCGTCCATCTTGTCCCCGCCGACCCGCACACTCTTGGCGTAGACGATGCCGCCGAGGGACAGCACCGCCACCTCAGTGGTGCCGCCGCCGATATCCACGACCATCGATCCGGTGGGCTCCGTCACCGGCAGTCCCGCTCCGATCGCGGCCGCCATCGGCTCCTCGATCAGGAAAACCCGCCGGGCGCCCGCCTGCTCCGCCGATTCCTGAATCGCCCGGCGCTCCACTGCGGTCGAGCCGGACGGTACGCAGACGATGACGAGCGGGCTGGCGAAGCTGCGACGGTTGTGCACCTTGCGGATGAAATACTTGATCATTTCTTCGGCGACTTCGAAGTCGGCAATGACTCCGTCGCGAAGCGGCCGGATGGCGTGGATGTTGCCGGGCGTCCGGCCCAGCATCAGCTTTGCATCCTCGCCCACGGCCAGAACCTGCTTGCGCCCCTTGTGCTCGACGATGGCGACGACCGACGGTTCGTTGAGAACGACGCCCTTCCCCTTGACGTAGACCAGGGTATTCGCCGTGCCGAGATCGATCGCCATGTCGGCCGACAGAAATCCGAATAGCCGTGAAAACATCGCCCCTCGCTTGGATCGACGGCTGTTGCTTTTTGGTTGGAAAGGGTCACCGGAGCGATTGCCCCGGTGACCGATGCCCCCCTTGGGTACTTTGAGAGAATGGCCGGTTTAGGGCCGCCGATCAAGCGGACAAGGCGGACGGCGCACGCTTCTCGCGCTTCACCAGCAGTTTGTTCAGAGCGTTCAGGTAAGCCTTGACGGAAGCGACCAGCGTATCGGTGTCCGCGCCCTGGCCGTTGACGGTGCGTCCGTGCTCCTCCAGCCGGACGGTCACCTCGGCTTGCGCATCGGTGCCGCCGGTAACCGCGTGCACCTGGTACAGCTTCAGGCGCGCATCCGTCTCGAACAGCCGCTTGATGCACTTGAAGGCCGAATCGACCGGGCCGTCGCCCACGTCTTCACAGACCCGCGGCTCGCCGTCCACTTCGATCGCCAGGCGCGCCCGTGCCTGCCGGGTCCCGCACTCGACTTCCAGCGAGACCAGCCTGATGCGGTCGTGCGCGCGCACCAGTTCGTCGTCCACCAGTGCCACGATATCCTCGTCGAACACGTCCTTCTTACGGTCGGCCAGATCCTTGAACCTGGCGAAGGCGTCTTCCAGGGCGTTGTCACCCAGCTCGTAGTTCAGCTCGCGCAGCTTCTCGCGAAAGGCGTGGCGACCGGAGTGCTTGCCCAACACCAGCTTCGACTTCGACAGGCCAACCGACTCCGGAGTCATGATCTCGTAGGTGCCGGCGTGCTTCAGCATGCCGTCCTGATGGATTCCCGATTCGTGAGCGAACGCGTTGGCGCCGACGATCGCCTTGTTCGGCTGCACGACGAACCCGGTGATGGCGGAGACCAGCCGAGAAGCGCGCATGATGTTTTCCGACTTCACGCCACTGCAGAAGGGCATCCGGTCGTGACGGGTGCGCAGCGCCATGACGATCTCTTCCATCGCCGCATTGCCGGCACGCTCGCCCAGCCCGTTGACCGTGCACTCCACCTGCCGTGCCCCGGCCGACACCGCCGCCAATGAGTTGGCCACGGCCAAGCCCAGGTCGTTGTGGCAGTGAACCGAGATGATCGCCTTGTCGATGTTCGGCACGCGTGCGCGAACCATGGCGATCAGCGCGCCGAACTCGTCGGGGACCGCATAGCCGACGGTATCGGGGATGTTGATGGTGCGGGCGCCGGCATTGATGGCCGCCTCGATGCAGCGGCACAGAAAGTCATGATCGCTGCGGGAGCCGTCCTCGCACGACCATTCGACGTCGTCGGTGAACTTCCGGGCGTAGCTGACGCTCTCGATGATCCGCTCATAAACCTGCGCCGGCTCCAGCTGCAGCTTGTACTTCATGTGAAGCGGGCTGGTGGAGATGAAGGTGTGGATCCGGCCGCGGGGTGCCGGGGCGATCGCTTCGGCCACGCGCTCGATATCCCCCCGAACCGCGCGGGCCAGCCCGCAGACGGTGGAGGACTTGATCTGCTTGGCGATTTCGTGGACGGCATCGAAGTCCCCGGACGAGGAAACCGGGAACCCGGCTTCGATCACGTCCACGCCCATTTCCTCCAGCACCTGGGCGATGCGCAGCTTTTCTTCCAGGTTCATCGAGGCGCCGGGCGACTGTTCGCCGTCCCGCAGGGTGGTGTCAAAGATGACGACGCGGTCGGAGGAGGCTGGGTCTTGTGCTGTGGTGGTCATCGGGTCAATCCTTCGGAAAGCAGGTGTCACAAAGCGGCTCGGAGTCCGCGCTTGCTCCCCTGAAACGCAGCCTTGCCGGCGATTGAGGCCGGGTCGGGCGGTTCAGGGGTACCTAAGTCGAAGGTCCCCGCAGCGACGCGGCAGCAGGCACGGCAAACCGACGCCGGCGTCCGTCATTCCGGGGCAGCCGGATTCCGGCGCAGCCTGCACCGTTCCCCATCCGTCACCCGTTCCTGCCGCCGTCACCATGTCCACTCACCGGCTCTTCTGCCACAGTGCGTCGCATACGCATCGCTATCCGAAGAACTAGGTGATATGCGGACCCCACTCTTGTCAACAGGATTGTCTGCGGCCGAAGGTCGCGCAGACGACGGCGGCTGTCGGCGGCCACAAAGGCGCGTGGCGATGGACGACGGGCCGGCATCGAGCGCCGTTTGCCCGGCCTCCTCCTGTGACGGCTGGTGGCCGCTGGCGGCAACCGACATGGAAAGCGTGGCGGCAATCGCGGGCCTGCTGCATCCGTCGCTTCCGGAGCGCCCGGACATCCTGGCCGAGAAGAACCGGCTATTCCCCCGGGGATGCCGCAAATTGCTCGTGAACGAGCAGTTCAGCGGCTACGCGCTGGCCCACCCGTGGTTATTGGCCGCGCCGCCAGGCCTCGATCGCTATCTGGGAAGCCTTCCCGCGACGACGGACTGTCTGTTCATCCACGACGTGGCGGTGCTGCCGCAGGCACGCGGGCGAGGGGCGGCCGCGGCATACCTGCAATTGATGGAGGAAGTGGCGCGCGCGCATGGGCTGTCCGCGCTCGCCTTGATCGCCGTCCACGGGACTAGCCGCTTGTGGCGCCGTTTCGGCTTCGGTGCGGCGGACGGCCTTGCCTCAGGCGCGCCCGCCGCCTACGGCTCCGAGGCGGTTTACCAGATTCGGCGCCTCGTCTGAGCGGGACGCTCAGACGATGCCGGGGCGGACGGCATAATTGCCGTAGCGGTCCGGCGCACCCGCGTCCTCGCCATAGAGCCCGCAGCGCACGGCATGCACCAGTTGCGGTACCACCGCCGGGAGGCCGTAGCGGGCACGGAAGCCCAGCGTGTCCCGGATCTTGGCGAATGAAACCCGGTAGTTGCGGCGGTCGCCGCCGCCGTCGACGAAGCGGACGTCGCCCGCCACGTGACGCAGTACCTCGTTGACGATCTGCTCTTTGGTGAGGTTGTTGGCATCGGAGCCGACGTTGAAGACCTCACCGGAAACCTTGCGGTCGGGCGCATGCAGCACCGCCAGGATCGCCTGGCAGATATCCCGCACATGACAGTATGGACGCCAGGTGTCCTTGTCGTAGACGTCCAGCTTGACGCCTGCGGCGATCGCCCGGGAGAACTCGTTGACGGTGAGGTCGAACCGCATCCGCGGCGACAGGCCGAACACGGTGGCGAGCCGCAGGATCACCGGGTGGAAGTCGAACCCCTGGCGCTGTTCCAGGAGCGCCTGCTCGAACGCCACCTTGGTTTCGGCATAAACCGACAACGGGTTGAGCGGGGCGGTCTCGGTGGCCGGCTCCGTCCCTTCCCACAGGCCGTAGTTGCTGCACGTGGAGGTGAAGACCAGACGGCGGACGCCACGCCCCGACAACGCCTGCAGGATGGCCTTGCTGCCGTCCAGGTTCACCTCTCTCGCCAGTTCCGGATATTTGCGGCTGATCGGATCGCCGACCAGCGAGGCGAGCAGGACGACGTCGGTGATCCCCTCCAGGGCCTGGTTCAGCGCGTAGGGATCGCGCAGATCACCCACCAGGAGGGAGGTGCGCGGCCGGGCGATCAGGCTCTCGGCAACGTGGAAGTGGCCATAGAGAAAGTTGTCGAGCACCCGGACGCGATATCCCCGCGACAGAAGGGCTTCCGTCAGGACGCAGCCGACATAGCCGGCGCCACCGATCACCAGCACGTGTCGGCCCAAGCCCTCGAGGTTCATGATATCGCTGGCGGTGAGCGCTTCCGCGCCGTCAACGCTGTCAACCAACCGCGGCCCGGTATACGGCCGCAAACTCACGAGGCCATCATGCATTACCCTGTTACTCCTCTCGGTCGCCCGTTCTGCGTGTCTCGCCTGCGCGCCGGCCCGGGAACACCGATCGTTCCGGACGATGCGCGAAAGCCGCCCCGGTGCGTCTCCCTTCTCCCTTGATGCGCACGGTGATGGGCCGCGCCGCCGGCCCTACTCCTCACACGGATTGTTCTGGTTGAGGACGGTCCGGGCACTTGCCTTCATCTGTGCGTAGTCGTTCCCCGCCGTGTCATATAAGATGTTGTAATTCTTGTTGAAAACAGCGACTGCGGCTTTTTCCTGATGAACGAAGGCGGTGCGGCGCAGCGTGGTGTTGCGCGTGCCGTCGTCGAGATAGGCGCCGACGCACCGTGAATCGATGACGCTGTCCTGGATCACCACGCCGTCGCACGCCGGCTGTCTGCCCCAGGCCGGGTCGGCCCACTCGCAGACCACGCCGACGCCGACGTTTGGGCCGATGTGTAGGCGTTCGAACAGGCTGTCGGTGGTGAAATGTTCCAGGTAGAGCCCCGTGCTGATCCCCCGGGGGGGACCGATGTCGTCGATGTCGATGTCGCTGAGATGTGTGTTCTTTGCCGCGGTCCCGGTCCATACGCCCATCCAGGCACAGTTCCTGACCTTGAAGCGCCGGCCGACTGCCGTGTTACCCACCCAGATGCAGGCTTCCGCGGTTCCGTCGGCGGACTGCGGAACGGGGCGGCTGACGTTGGCGACGTCGAGATCCTCGAGCAGCGGCGGTTCGGCCACGGTCCGCTTGAACTCGTCCGCATCGACGAAGATGCCCCAGCTGCGAAAGTTCGCCGCCGTCACCCGCTGGAGGATCAGTCCTTCGGGCTGGCGTGCAGCAATGCCGGACTCTAGAACGCCGCGGCCATCGATCGCAATGTCGGCGACCACCGTGTTACGGGCGGTGCCCCAGACCTCGATCGCGGCGTTGTTGGCAGCGTTGCCCGGCTCCTGGACGTCGAACGCGAGACCCTGCACCCGCGCACCGCCGGCGCAGTCGTTGCTGCCGACGTTCAGGCCGGAGGTCAGGATCGCCTTGCCCTGGTGCTGGGCGAACAGGCGATGTCCGCACGCGTTGTTGAACGGTCCGGTCGTCCAATAGCGGCCGTCCTTGAGAATGATGTCCTGCGGCTGCTCCGGCGAGAGGGCGCGGGCCAGCTCCGCTCCACTTTGCACCCAGACCGCCCCGGCCGGCAGCGGATAGGCGGCGGGCGGCTGCGGTGGCGCGACCGGTGCGCCGTGCGCCTTGCCGATGTGAACCGCGGCGGCAAGCACCAGGGCGGCGATGATCCATCGCCGCGACCGTCCGTACGGGCGGACGCAGCCCGTCCACAGGGCTTCCACGCCGTCGGAGGGCGCAGCGCCGGGCTGGAAAGAGAATGAATCGCGTTCCATGGCTATCGTCCGCCGGGTGCCGAGAGATTGGGTTCCATGGTCGTCATCGTCGCCCTGTCGCGGCGGCGCCGGTCGCTGGCGAAGCGGAACAGCAGGGCCACGATCGCGATGATTCCGACCATGTGGCCGCCCGCGACCGCCGCAGCGGCCCCCGAGAGGCCCCACGCCGGGACCGCTAGGTGCGCGATGCCCCAGGTGACAAGGACAACCGTGGTGAACGGCCAGAGGAGCGGGCCGAACCGGCCGGTGGTGGTGACGACGTGACTGAGCGCGTTGCCGACGTACGCGATGATCGTCGCCGCCATGACGAAGCGGAAGGCGGGTGCCGCCTCGACGAAGGCGGGGCCATAGAGGGTGCCCAGGATCCAGTCGCCGGCGATGACCGCCATCGCCAGGCCGACGGAGGCCATGGCGGTACAGACGGCGACGTACTGCAGGGTGAGGCGCGCGAAGCTGCTGCGATCGCCCGCGGCCCAGAGATCCGCCAGCCGCGGGAACAACGACTGGCCGATGGCGTGCACCGCCAGCAGGCCGATCGCGGCGATGTTGTCCATCGCGGCGTACAGGCCCAGTCCCGTCGACCCCATCGAGGCCTCGATGGCATAGCGCGGCGCGTTGAAATTGATGTTGATGAGGACGACGCTGACGCCGAGGGGGGCTGCGCGCAGGATCAGTCCCCGGCAGGTGATCCAGTTTCGCCGCAGCGTCGCGCGCCGGCGCGGCCAGTCGACCGCGGATCGCGCCGCGACATGGTCGAAGCCTCCCAGCACGAGCGCCGAAGCGAGCATCATGCCGGCTGCCATCGCAACCATGCTGTGCGTCAGTGCGAAGCCGATGCCGCCGAACAGCAGGAGAAGGAGGCCGCGCAGGCCCAGCGAGAGGCCGGCCAGAACGAGCCGTCCTCCCCGCTGGAGGAGGGCGTGGTAGATGTCCCCGACGCTCTCCAAAGCCTTGGCCGCCGCGATCAGCGCGATGACCAGCAGCGGTTCGTTTCGGTAACCCAGCGCCACACCCACACCAACGATCACTGCGGTGGCGATCAGCGAAAACAGGATGCGGAGACGCCTGAACTCGCCAAAGCGGCGGATGCCGCGGCGGTCGGTATTCAGCACCTGGCGCAACCCGAGCTGCGTCGCCACGATGATCGGAGCGGCCAGCGCCAGTGCGAACGTGAAAACACCCACCGGCTCAGGGCCGCCGAGGCGGGCCAGCGCCAGCACCAGCAGCCAGACGCAACCAGTGGCGGTGAGCTGTCCGCAAAAGAAGACCACGGCGTCGCGGCGGACCTCTGCGACTTTCGCCCGTCTCAAGGCGAAGGTCCGCGGATGCTCGGCAGATTGTTGGCCGGGGCCACCGGGCAGGGGCAGCGGCATCGTTTTCACCGGGGCGGTCTCGGCACGGTCGGCTTCCGGTCGCATGGTGCCGCGGCCGGGGCGTTCCGGCGCTCGATCCACTCCTGCGCGGCGCGCAGCACGTCATCGCGGCGGAAGCCGCTCAGCGAGGGGATGAAAACCGTAAGCACGCCGCGCAGCAGCCACTGTATGTCCTGCGCGACGTCGGCCTTGGCGTAGTAGGCCAGGTCTAGCCGCGCCTTGGCCGGGAAGAGAACCTCGCGGTAGTACTCCTCCGGGTCGCGGTTTACCGGGAACAGGTCGCTCTCGTTGCGGAACAGGACCTGGGTCGGCCCGAACATTCCCGGCTGATAGCGCAGGACGCCGCGATAGGAGACGCCGAAGCAGTCGGCGAACCGCATCGATTCCGGTCGTGGGCCGACCAGGGACATCTCGCCGGTCAGGACGTTCCAGAACTGCGGAAGCTCGTCCAGCTTGCTCTCCTGCAGCAGCCTGCCGACGCGGGTCAGCCGCGCGTCGGCCCGCAGGGTTACGGCCGGTCCCCGCTCGGCCGGCCCGTCCGCGAACTTGCGGAACTTGAGCAGCCGGAACGGCTTGCCATAACGGCCGAGACGGGTTTGCGCGAACAGCACCGGACCCGGTGTCTCGATGCGAATGGCGGCTGCAATCAGCAGCATCAACGGCGACAGGGCAAGCAGGGCCGCGGCCGAAACCACGATGTCCAGGGCGCGCTTCAGCGTTGCGTTGATCGCCCAGCCGGGCGACTGCTCAGGCAGCATAGGTCGCCCGCATCGGCATCGGCACAGGTTCCGCGGCGTTCAGCGCCCGGCTCAGCGTGTCGACCACGACTTCCACGTTGGCGACACCAAGTGCCGGATGCAGCGGCAGCGTCAGTTCGCGGGCGGCGAACTCTTCCGAGAGCGGCAGATGCTGGGCCGGAAAGCGCGTCCGGTAATATGAGAACAGATGGGCGCAGGGGTAATGGATCGTGGTCTGAACGCCCGACTCGCGCATCGCCTGCATCACCCGGGTGCGGTCCCAGCCGGCCGGCAGCAGGACAGGCAGCACATGGTAGGCGGACGCATCGCCGCTGCTGAAGGGCATGCTCACCCGCGGGCAGGCGGCGGCCAGCCACTCCCGGTACGCACCGGTCAGCCGCCGCCGTTCCGCGTTCCAGCCGGGCAACCGCGACAGTTGCACGAGACCCACCGCGGCGCGCAGCTCGTCCATCCGGTAGTTGAAGCCCAGTTCGGGAACATCGTAGCTGAAGGCGTGGCCTTTGCTGCGCTCCCACGACGATGTGGTCATGCCGTGGCTGCGCATCCGACGAACCCGGGCCAGGAGCGCCGGGTCGCGCATGAACACCATGCCGCCCTCGGCCGTTGTCATGTTCTTGTTGCCGAAGAAGCTGAACACCGCTGCGTCCGAGTGTCGGCCGAGATCGGCCGCTCCGGCGGCGTGCGCCGCATCCTCGATCAGCAGCAGGCCGCGCGACCGGGCAAACGCCTCCCAGGCGGCGCCATCGACGGTATAGCCGGCGTAGTGCATGACGATGACCGCCTTCGTGCGCGGCGTGCACTTCAGCGCCGCGTCGCGCAACGAAATATGCGGCCGGGACAGCTGCTCGATGTCGACGAACACCGGCGTCGCACCCACGTAGAGGATACTGTTCACCGTCGCGACGAACGTGAGCGACGGCACCAGAACCTCGTCGCCGGGACCGATGCCCAGCGCTTGCAGGGCAAGGTGCAGGCCTGCCGTGCACGACGCGACGGCGACCGCGTCGTCGACTCCATGGTGTGCGGCAAAGGCTTGCTCGAAGGCACGGACCTTCTCGCCGTTCGTAATCCAGCCGCTTTTGATGACCTCGGTCAGCGCCGTGATCTCGTCGGCGCCGAGCGCCGCTTCCGCAACCAGCAACATCTCTTCTCCTCGAGCCTCAAAAGGCGGCCAGTGTGAAATTCGCGCTGAACGCGATCCGGTCAGGCGGCGACGCTGCGCCGCAACGGCGGTGCATAGTCTTCAAAGGGCGTTTCCTGGGCTTCCTGGAAATCCTCGACCCGGCCAATATCGAGCCACAGTCCCTCGTGTTCGTAGCAGTGGACGTCGAGCCCTTTTCCCAGCAGGCAAAAGATCAGGTCATCGAAGCCGAAGGCGACGCCGCGGGGGATCAGATCGATGATTTCCGGCTGCATGCAGTAAATGCCCATGCTGACGGTGTGATAGAGCGAGGGTTTCTCGCGGAATCCCATCACGTGGCCGTCGCGTTCCTCGATGATGCCGAAGTCGAGGCGGATCTTGCGGCGCGCGGTGGCGATCGTCAGCAGTCCGCCGTGGCTGCGGTGGAAGGCGCCGAACGCATTGATGTCGAGGTCGGTGAGAACATCCCCGTTGAGCATCAGGAAGGTTCCGTCGAGATCATCGCGCAGCAGGCTCAGCGCTCCCACAGTCCCCAGCGGCATGGTTTCGCGCGTGTACTTCAGGCGCATGTCCCACTGCGAGCCATCGCCGCAGACGGCCCCAATCAGGTGGCCGAGGTAGCCCGTGGTGACGTAGGCATCCCGGGTGCCGTTGCGCCGAAGCCACTTCAGCAGCAGTTCGAGGACGGGCTGGTTGCCGATCGGCATCAGTGGCTTTGGCAGGACCATCGTGTAAGGCTTCAGCCTGGTCCCCAAGCCGCCAGCCTGAATGACTGCCTTCACAAGCGTTCTCCTTTACCGGTCTCGAGACCAAATGATCGGTGGCGGCGGGTACTCATGCCCGGTAGTACCTGGACATGCCGGCCGAGTAGCGGGCCGAGTCGCCATAGCCGTAGCGCGCATGGTTCTTCAGATGGACCTGGGTGAGGACGATCCCCTCGAACCGCTTCGTCGCCGTGGCGAGTTGCATCGCCGCGTATTTCACGACCTCGCGGCGGGTGGTGCCCCAGCGCACCACCATCACCGTGGCGGCTGCCGCGTTCGCCAGGAACAACGGGTCGGTCAAGGCCATCAGTGGCGGCGTGTCGATGATGATGGTCTCATACCGATCCTCGAGTTGCCGGATCAGGTCCGGAAGCGTTGGCGTGGTCAGCAGGTCGCTGGCGTTGAGCTGGCGCTGGCCGGCGACGATGACGTCGGCAGCGGTTCGCGGGTCACGCTGGATCACCTGCTCGAGGGTCGCCGCGCCGGACAGCAGCTCGGCGAGACCGGGCCGGACGGAAAGATGAAGGGTTTCAGCAACATGGGAGCGATGCAGGTCAGCATCGATCAGCAGCACCCGGCGTCCGGTGTTGGCGAGCATGCGCACCAGCGACAGCGCCGTGGTCGATTTGCCTTCGTCGGCTTCGGCGGAGGTGAAGGCGATGCTGCGCGGCAGCGTGCCGAACGACGCCATGGCCAGCTTGTTGTAAATGGAGCGGATCGCGTCCGCGTGGACCGAGGCGGGCTGGTCGAGGATCTGGGTCGAGAGCTGCTTGCGCTTGCGGGAGGCGCGACCACCCCGGGCGGCCGGGACGTGGGCGAGCACGGGCACGCCCAGTTCCTGCTCGACCTGGTGTGCGCTGCGGAAGCCGGCATCCAGGGCCTCGGCGGCGGCGGCGACCGGCACACTCGCAATAATTCCCGCCAGGACGGCCAGCAGGACGATCATGGCCGGCTTCGGGAACGAAGGTTCGTCCGGAATGGCGGGGCGGGAGATGATGCGGGCATAGGCTGCCGTCGAGCGTGCGTCCTCGCGAGCGCTCGATTCGATAAACTGGCTCATGAATTTCTCGAGCAGCAGCCGGTTGGCCTCGGCCTCACGCTCCAGTCCGCGCAGGGCAATCGACGCGGTGTTCGCTTCCGAGCTCTGTTGCTTCAGTCCGTTGAGGTCCTTGGCGAACGCGGCTTCGCGGATGCGTGCTGCCTCTGCCTTGCTCTCCAGGCCGCGGACGATCTTGCGCACTTCCGAACCCAGCGCATCCTTCAGCCGCTGCTTCTCGGCGGCGAGCTGGATCATCTGCGGATGGCGCGGCCCGTACTTCTCGGTCATTTCCGCTTCGCGCCGCTCGAGACTGAGCAGGTCGCCGCGAAACCGCTGGATCAGGTCCGACTGCAGGATTTGATCGAGGGCCTCGATGTCGTCGCTTCGGTTCAGCAGCCGCCGCGCCTGGCTGGCCTCGGCCTCGGCAGCCAGGCGGGCCGCCGTTGCATCGATCAGCTTGAGATTGAGGTCGGCGATCTGTGCTGCGACCAGGGACGTCTTGTCGCCCTGGAACAGGTCATGCTGACGGCGATAGGCCTCAACGTTGCGTTCAGCCTCGACGACCTTGTTTCGCAGCTGCTGGACATTCGATGCCAGCCACTCGCTGGCGCGGCGCGCGTTGGCCAGCCGCTCCTCGTAGCGCGAGGCGAAGTAGACGTCCCCGAGTGTATTGACGACCTGTGCCGCCAGCGCCGGGTCGGCCGAGGTGAAGGTGACGTTGAAGACCCTCGAATGACCGACGGGCTTCTCCTCCAGGCGACTCTCGAAGCGCTTGATGACTTCAGCCCGTTCCCGCGCGGCCATCTCTTGCGCGCTCGGGGGCGGTGACTGCGGCAGCCAGCCGGCTGGCAGCTGGCCGCGCAGCCAGGGCAGCACCTCGAGCCGGGAAAGCCAGGTGCTCGGGGCCAGCGCCGGGTTGAACTCGGGGTTCTCGTCCAGATTCAGCTGGTCGATAACCTTTTCGGCCAGCTCACGCGACTTGAGGATTTCGACTTCGCCGAGAATGCTGGCGACGATGCCTGCTTCTTCCTGCGTTCCCGAGGTGCTGCCGGTGCCCTGAAACTCGCCGGCGGACGACCCCCGTGCTTCGAAAGCGATCTTCAGCGCAGCCGTGTATCGCGGCGGCAACACGTGGGTGACCAGCAGGGCGAGAAGCGCGCAGCCGATGATGGTGGCGGCAATCAGCCCTTTTCGTCGGGAAAGCACCTTGAGCAGATAGCCGCGTTCCACAATGGGCGGAACGACAGCCGTTGCCGCCTGTTTCGGGGTTGTGGGAACGCGAAGAGTCAGATGATCGTCCATCAGTGATCCGTTCGTTCCGAGGCGTTGCGAGATGCGCGCATCGCGGGAAGCACGATGCCGGTTTTGCAGGCTGCGCGCTGGATCAGGGGAAAGAGGCGCGGACGTGTCCGTCGCAGTCTCGCCACAGGCTGACCCTGCTTGCAGGGCACGAGTTGGACCGGCGGAATAGCTTGGGATCTCCCGATGCCAGGAACGGTCTGAACCTGTTCTTGCAAACAAGCGATATCCGCTGTTCGGTAACAAGCTCGGTCCACTCAAGCGACTCCACAGTATTTAATCCAATAAGCAGCACACAATATTCTTATATTGTCGCACGAACACCTGATCTATACTCAGATAATATACACCATACGTTTCAAAAAGTCACTATATATTACTATAAGGTGCAGAATATGCGGGTGCATCAGTGGGGGGTCAGTGCCATGGCCTGCATCATGACGCCGTTCACCTGGCGAACATCGAAGACGTCCTCGGCGATCCGGCGGCTGGCCCGACCCATGCGCGTCGCGAGCGACGGGTCCTGGGTGAGCGTGCGCATGGCGGCGGCAAGCGAGATGGGATCGCGCTGGGGCACGACAAAGCCGTTCACCCCGTCGAGCGTCGTCTGGCGGCAGGCCGAAATGCCGGTGGTGATGACGGGGCGCCCGATGGCAAGGGCTTCGATGACGGTGCGCGGAAGGCCCTCGCGATAGTACGTGGGCAGCACGAAAGTCGTGCAGGAGCGCAGGAACGGCCGGACGTCATCGGTCTGACCGAGGTACTCCACGACATTCTCGGCGCGCCAGGCCGCGATATCGTCGCCGGAAAGCGCCCCCGGGTTGGTGTCCAGCGGGCCGAGGAGCTGGAACCGGCACTGCGGCAGCTCCCGCTTGAGCCGGCGGGCCGCCTCGACGAAATCCAGAATGCCTTTTTCGCGCAGCAGCCGGGCGATGAGGAGGAAGGCCGGCGGCCCGGCCGGTGCCGGGGCGTAGGCGAATTGGTTGAGGTCGATGCCGGTGCCGTTGATCTTGACGACCCGTTGTGTCCGGGTGACCAGCCGCGCCGACCGCACGAAGTCCTCGTCCGCGTCGTTGAGGACGAAGACGCCGGAGCAGCAGCGCAGGCTGAGGCGCAGCAGCGTCGCGATGGTCGCCCGCAACGCTTTGCGGCGGAGTTCCTTGCCCTCGGCAAAGGCCCAGCCGAAGCCTTCGATCATTGCAAAGACGTCGCTGATCCCGGCCAGCCTCGCGGCGAAGGGGCCCACGACATTCTGCTTCGTGCTGTGGGTGAGCACGACGTCGGCGCCTTCGGCGCGCAGGATGCGGGAGAGCGCGATGACTTCCCCCATGGCATGAACCGGATCCAGGCCGGTCTGGTTCAGCGAGACGACCTGATAACGGGCGCCCAGGCCGGTGATCGTCGCGATCAGCTTGTCAACCTGCGGTCCGCAGACGACGACGCGATGGCCTGCCGCCACCATGTCGCGGATGAGCCAGCCGCGGAATTTGTCTGTATCGCGATCGCCGATGATCGCCACGGTTCTTCTGCGCATCAATCAACACGTCCCGTCGATGAACCTAAAGGAGCGATAGCGGGGCCGGGGTGCTCGAAGCGACACCTCTGCCGGTGAGCGGAGAGGGGCATCCCGCCATTCGTTGCAGACAAACGGCGTACAGCCCCCACGCGAGCCCCGCCTGGATCCACAGCGAGCGCCAGTGCAGCGTGTCGACGACAGCGCTGTTGAACAGCACGCCGACGAGCGAGGCCGCTACCACCGCGCCACAGGCCGCCAACGGCCCGCCCCCGAGCGCGCTTCTGAACGCCACCAGCAGCGTCAGTCCGAAGAACACGAACACGGAGATGAGACCGGCGAGGCCATTCTCGAGAAGCGTGCGCACGTAGAGACTGTGCGCGCTGATGCCGAGCACGCCGATTCGCGGTTCGAACTGGCCGGGACCGAGGCCAAGCGGATCCTCAAAGGCCCGCTCAATCCCTTCGTGCTGCGCCCCAAAGCGGTCGGCGTCGTAATCCTGCATGGCCGCCCGCTCGTTCATGAAATCGCCGTAGTCGGTCAGCGTCGCCACCGCCACGCCGCCGCCGGCGACGAGGAGCAGCACGCCGCCCGCCATCAGCCAGTACCGTCCCAGGCCGCGGCCCCGGCTCTCCCAGGCGCGAAGGCCCAGGTAGAGGGTCAGCGACAGGGCCAGGTTCATCCAGGCGGCGCGCGACGCCGAGAACACCACCCCCAGAACCAGCGTCGGCAGCGCAACGATGATGCCTGCACGCCACCGCGGACGGTATTCCATAAGGGCGACGAGGTAGAGGATTGAGACGACCAGGGAAGGGCCGTAGACGTTCGGGTCCTTGAAGAAGGCCTGAACACGGCTGTCGTCGAACATCACCACGTCAAAGGGCAGCAACCCGGCAAAGACGGCAAGCGTGATCACCGTCGAGACCAACGAAGAGATGCAGTAGCCGATGAAGATCGCGTGCGTCGCGTCCGGCCAGGTCGCGATGAGCGCGAAGATCACAACGGCGACGAGGATCATGAAGAACGTCACCGCCATGAACAGGATCATCAAAGGAACGTCGGTGGCGAACATCCCGGAAACGGCATTGCACACGGCAAAGGCGCCCAGTGCGGCCGCCGGCAGCCACAGGTCCCGGTGCAGAACCGGTTTCGCCTGCGCAACCGTCAGAGCGGCAAGCAGGAGAAAAACGATGTCGAAGGGCGCGGGCTCAATGATGACGAAGCTGCTGAGACAGAACACGGCAACGATCAGGGTTGCCGTCATTCTGGGGCAGCGGGGCATTGACATCGTCGTATCGTTCATGGACCCCGTGCCGCGCATCCAGGAGGGCACTGGCCGGACCGACCCAGGCAATGCTCTCTCTGCGAGTTTTAACCTTAGCGGCTATACTCTAGCGGGTATGGGGGTGCAAAAAAGTGAACGTCGTCACAGATGTTCTTCTTATGCGTGCAGCAGCCGCGTCATGGATCGGGAACGGAGAGCGCCGTCATCTGCCAGTCGGCGTGGCTGCGACATACGCTGCTCCGTGGCCCGAAACCAGGGACACGCGGGCGTCTTCATGGGTGGACGCTCGCTCGGATCCGGTCAATGGCAGGGGTTGTTCTCTTCGAAAACGATCTGGGCCCCCGGCTTCATGCCGGAATAATTGTTGCCGCTGGTGTCGCTGAGGATGTTGTGGGCGCCGTTGGTCGTCGCGAACGCGCCCTTCGCCTGGTTGAGGAAGGTCGTTCGCCGGGCGGTGGTATTTCTTGTGCCCTCGTCGAGATAGAAGCCGGCACACGTGGTGTTGATGGTCGAATCCTGCAGGACCACCCCATCGCACGCGGGCTTGGAGCCCCAGGCCGGGTCTGCCCACTCACAGATGGCGCCGAGCTTGAGGTTGGGCCCGATCTTCATCCGCTGGAAGGTGGTGTTGGTGGTGTAGTGCTCGATGTAGAGACCGATGCCGAGCGCGGATACGTCAATGTCGATATCGGAGAACAGGGCATTCTTGACCGCCGTTCCCGTCCAGACGCCGGTCCAGGCGCAATTGCGAACCCGCACGCGGGCCACCTTCGCGGTGTTGCCGACCCAGAGGCAAGCTTCCGATGTCCCGTCAGAGGACTTGGGCACCGGCCGTGAGACGTTGCGGATGAGCAGGTCTTCCAGGACCGGTGGCGTTGCGACCGCCAGGCCGAACTTGTCCGCGTCCACGAAGACGCCGACACTGCGAAAGCCGGCGGCGATCACTCGTTTGATCTGCAGGCCTTCCGGTTGGCGGGCGGAAATGCCGTTGCCGACCACTTTGTTACCGGCGAGGTTGAGGTCGAGCAACTGTACGTTGCGGGCATTCCCCCACACCTCGATGACGGAGGTGTCGTTGACGTTGAGCGGCGTGTAGGGGATCACGGACTTGTTCACGTTCGAGATCGCGAACTTCAGGCCGCGCACGATGGCGCCCTGTCCGCAGCTGTCGCTGCCGATGCTGAGCCCTGACGTGAGCACGGCGCGGCCAAGGTTTTGTGCGTAGAGGCGATGTCCGCAGGAGCTGTTGAAGTAGCCGCTCGTCGTGTAGGTGCCGTCGCGCAGGATGATATTCTGCGGTGTCGCCTTGGCCAGCGCAGCGGCCAGCTGGGCGCCGTTGGCGACGACAACGGCGCCGGTCGGAAGGGAATAACCCGCCGGAGGCGACGGCGGAGAAGTCGGAGCGGCGGTCGCGAGGGCCGGGATCAGCCAGCACAGTGCAGCCAGGGGGTACTTCATCGAAAGGCCTTTCGCTCAGATCATTGACGTGTTCTTGCGTCGCGCGTCGTTACCGTCGTGAACTTCGTGCCCGGCCGCTGAAAGAGGGGGAGGGAGTGCTTCGACAGCCCATCCGTGAACCCCAGCCAGCATGACAGAGAATCGTCCAATTTTACCTCGTACAGGCTATTTTCCTGTGGCAATACGCTGATTTGGAAGCACCGGTAAGGGCGCGACGGAAAGGAGAAAGAGCAGGATTATGGCTATCAAGTGGGCGGAATCGCGCAAACGGGCCGATTATGTGGCAGAGGGCGCGAAAGCCCCGGCGGCCTCTACTAAAAATAGATTCATGATGACATGTTGTTAAACCAAGAGGCGGAGCTCGCGCCCCGCGAACCAGGATTTTGAGCGCAGGCGGCTCTGGAGTTCTGGCAGCAGGCGAGAGGATGGGCTAGAGAAGCCCGCCCATACGAAGGCTAGGCTTTATTCTTATGTCCCGCTGGTTTGTTGTGCCCGCGTTCGCCCTCGCCCTGCTGCCGTTGCTCGGTTACTGGTGGATGCAAGGCCGGCCGGTGCAGGTGGCCGACGCGCCTTCGCTACAGGTCCCTTGCGTTTCCTACGCGCCTTATCGCGACGGGCAGTCGCCCTTCGACGAAAGCTTGGTGATTCCCGCCGCGCAGATCGCGGATGACCTGGCAAGGCTTCGCGCGATCACCCCGTGCGTGCGCACCTATGCGATCGATCAGGGGCTGGCCGAGGTTCCCGCGGTTGCCCGGGATCTCGGCATGACCGTGATGCTGGGAGCCTGGATCGGACCCAAGCGGGAAAAGAACGAGAAGTCGCTGTCGGGCGTGATCGAACTCGCCCAGCGCTACCCGGATGTCGTCAAAGCGGTGATCGTCGGCAATGAGGTCCTGCTTCGCCAGGAGCAGCCGGCCGCCGAGCTGAAGGCGATGATCGAAAGGGTGCGGTCGGCGGTGCCGATGCCGGTGACGTATGCCGACGTTTGGGAATTCTGGGAAAAAAATCCTAGTGTGGCGGAAGCCGTTGATTTCGTCACCATCCACACGCTGCCCTACTGGGAAGACGAGCCACACGCGATCGGCGAGGCGGTGCCGCATGTCCTGGACATCTGGCAGCAGATCAAGGACCGGTTTCCCGGCGAGCGCGTGTTTATCGGCGAAGCCGGCTGGCCGTCCGCCGGAAGGATGCGCGAAGGCGCGCGACCGGGTGTGGTGGAACAGGCTCGGTTCGTCCGCGAGTTGATGGTTGCCGCCGACAAGAACGGCATCGATCTCAATCTGATCGAGGCCTTCGACCAGCCATGGAAACGGAAGCTGGAGGGAACGGTGGGGGGGCACTGGGGCCTCCTGGACAGCAGGCGGCAGCCGAAGTTCGCTCTGCGGGGGCCGGTCAGCGGCGAGCCGCAATGGCTGTTGCTGTTCGGTGCTTCCGCCGGCCTCGGGATGCTGCTGCTGGTGCCTGCCGTATGCCGGGCGCCGCGGCTGTCGGCGGCCCGCTGGATCGGTTTCTCCTTCGCCGCCGTATTTGCCGGGATGCTGCTCGCGCAGGGGCTTGGCGACGGCATCGACGCCTGTCGAACGATCCTGGATTGGGCGATCCTGTTTTTCCGGGTGGCGACAGGCATGGTCGCAGCCGCGTTGGTCATGGCAGTGCTGGCCGAGAAGGTGCGCGTCTCACCGCTGCCGGCGATCACTCTTTTCGAGGCGATCCGCAGCTTCCGGCGGCCCGCCGCACCCTGGCGGGAGACCGTTCTGGGAGCGGTGCGGTTCGCAGCACTCTTCGGTGCGACCGCATCCACCCTCTGCCTGCTGTTCGATGCGCGCTACCGCGATTTCGCCGCCGCCCTGCTCGCGGTGCCGGCGCTGGCGTTCCTGCTGCTGGCGGTGGCGACGCGACGGGCGACGGGCGGGGCAGGGGAGGAGCGGGCCGACCTGCGCGAAGAGCGGCTGCTCGCAACGATTTTGGCGGCGGGGGCCGTCGGTGTCGCGATTTCGGAAGGCATGGCCAACCATCAGGCGCTGGCCTGGGTGGGCGCCTCGCTCGTTTTCTCGTTGTCGGTAATGGTCGACCGCGCCGCGCAGCGAACGGCCGCTCGCTATCGCCGCAGCAGCACCATGGCTCCCAGCAGCGCGCCACCCGCCGAGAGTTCTGGCGCGTAGAGAACGAGCCCGGCAGCCCCGAGCCCGAGCGCGGACCACGCCATCCGGCGCCCGGCGCGCATCAGGGCGACCAAGCCGCAGACCAGCGCTGCGATCCCCAGGGCACCAAAGCGAAGGCTTGTGACGCCTCCCGTCCGCAAGGGACACCACCAGGGCGCGTCCAGGCTCTGGCAGGCCCAGGCGAAATGGGGGGGCTCGATCAGGCCATAGCGCACGATGGCGGCCGCCGCCATCACCGCCGCGACGATCGCCAGCGCATGAAACGGGAAGGGCAGGCGGCTGAGACTGCGGCTCGGGTTGCTCGACATGGATAGTGGGGACAGATGAGGGGAAGGTGAGTTTAGTGGGCGCCGACACTGGCGGGAAGGCCCGCCGCACCGCCAGGCTCATCGATAAAGGTCGCGGGCGACCTCAGTCATCTCGTCGAGCGTCCGAAACGCGGTCGCCGACGAATTGTAGGCGTTCTGCGTCAGGATCATGTGACTGAACTCGTCGCCCAGATCAACGTTCGACTTCTCCAGAGTGCTGACGGCGATGGTGCCCCGGCCTGCTTCCCCGGCGCCATTGAGGACGGCGGCGCCGGACGTGGCCGTCTGCTCATAGACGTTGCCGGACAATCCTCCCAGCCCATCGGGGTTGGTGAAGTCGGCGATGGCAAGGCGATAGAGCGTCCGGGTGCGCCCGTTGTCGAACTCTCCGACCACATCCCCCTCCGCATTGAAGTGAATGCTCTCGAGGGCGCCGGGAGCGGAGCCGTTACGGGTATAGTCGTAGGCGATCAGGTCGTTGGAATATTGGGTGAAACCGGAAACGTCGAGAGTGAAACTGGCGCTTGTGTCATCCTCTGCGCCCGCACCGTTGGCGAACGCCAAAGACAGATCAAGGGCCTTCGGCGACAGGATCTTGCCGTCGCTGCCGAACTGCAACTCGCCCGCCGGTGATCCGTTTACCGACAGGGACCAGAGCAGGGGCGATGTCGCGGACTTGCTGAACGAGAGCTGAAGCGACTGTTCCTGCCAGGCGGAATCGAAGACGTCGATGCCGTAGGTCTCCGCGGTGCCGGCGGCGGAGCCGGCCGGCAGGTTGAGCGCCAGCTTCGCCGCGGTCGTTGCCTCGCCTGAAGCGGTGAACGCATCCGGATCAACCCGGATGGACGTTAGCGGTCCTCCGGTACCGATGCTGCCGTCGGCGGCAGCGACCCAGCCCTGAAGGAAATAGCCGTTCTTGTCCACCAGATAGCCCTGCTCGACGGTGATCGGGGCTCCGCCCGCGCCCGTGGTCTGGGTTCCGACCGTGGCCTCGGAGAGTTGCCCGTCCCGTCCGTAGACGGTGCGACCGCTGCCATCCACAGCACCGTTCAGCACAAAGAAGCCGTCTCCCTGGATCGCGATGTCCATGCTCCGACCGGTGGCGGTGTATTCGCCCGCCTCGGAAATGCGGGCAAGATCATAGGCGCGCACGCCGCCCAGGTCCGATTGCGTGGACGAAGGCCAGGGCGTATCCGGGTTGCCAGGCTGGAAGGCGATGCTGTCGCTCAGCAGCGTCGAGAACGCGGTTTCCGAGCGCTTGTAGCCGCCGGTTGAGACATTGGCGATGTTGTTGCTGATGACATCCAGGGCGTGACTCTGGCTCGACATGCCGAGAACGGAGGTTTGAAACAAGCCGAGGACCATGAGACGTGCTCCAGCAGAATGGATGGGCGCATAACGCGCGGCCAACCCTCCGCAAGCAATCCCGGGACCAACCTCAGAAGTTTGCTAACTGATTGGTCAACAACAAAAACCTGTGGAACTTCGAGGAAGAGTGGGGGGCATCCGTAAGGGAACTTGCTGCCGGCTCGGCAGAATTTGCCGGTCCGCAGGTCACTCGGCGGCAAACACAAAGGACTGATCCGCGTCGATCTCGATGGCGACCAGCGAGCCTTCCTCAGGCAGCACCACCCCCGGGACGAGCGCCTGCAGCAGTTCGGGGGCGCCGGCGACGGCGATCCTGAGATGCGAGCAGCGCCCGAGCAGCCGCGCCGTGACCACGCGACCCTGCCCCGGCGTGGCGGGACTGACCCGTAATCCCTCCGGCCGGATCAGCACCCGGACGCGGGTCGAGTCCGGCAGGTTGCCCGCATCCAGCGGCCCGAGCGGCGTTTCGACGCGGCCCTCGCGCACCTCGGCGTCCAGCCTGTTCAGCGGGCCAAACAGGCCGGCCACGAACGCGTTCGTGGGGCGGAGGTAGATTTCCGCCGGGACCCCAGCCTGAACGATGGCGCCCTCGTTCATGATCAACAACCGGTCCGCCATGAACATCGCTTCCTCGGGATCATGGGTGACGATCAAGGTTGCGATCCCGCTCTCTCTGAGGAAGGCCAGCGTCTGCTCGCGCACCTGGGCGCGGCGGGTGACATCGAGGCCGGAAAACGGCTCATCGAGCAGCAGCACTTGAGGATCCGGCGCGAGGGCCCGCAGCAGCGCGCACCGCTGGGCCTGCCCTCCGGAAAGCATGTGGGGGTAGCTGCCGGCGAGGGCCGCCAGGCCCATCCGCTGCAGGGCCCCCACCACCCAGGCCCGTCGTTCGGCGCGCCGCGGCAGGCCAAAGGTCACGTTTTCAAACACCGTCAGGTGGGGGAACAGCGCATAGTCCTGGAACATCAGACCGACGCGCCGTGCTTCCGGCGGAAGCGAAAAGGAGGGCGTCCCTTCGGCGACGGTTTGTCCGCCGATCACGATCCGGCCGCGAGCGAGCGGCTCGAGCCCTGCGGCCAGCCGCAAAAGCGTGGTCTTGCCGCATCCGGACGGGCCGAGAAGGCAGGCTACTTCGCCCGGAGGCACGGCGAGATGTACGTTGCGGACGACGGTCAGCCTGCCGTAGCGATGCCAGACCTCGTCCAGTCGCAACCCCACCGGTGCGCCCGCTATCCGCGCTGGTCGGGACGACCGGCAGCGATCGTCCGGCTGAGCAGATACACCGGCAGCATGCCGAAAGCGACGATCGCCAGCGCGCCCGGTGCGCTCTGCTCAAACTGATCGTGCGACGCGTATTGGTAGACGTGCGTGGCCAGGGTCTCGAAGTTAAAGGGCCGTAACAGCACGGTCATCGGCAACTCCTTCATGCCGTCGACGAAAACCAGGATTGCGGCCGTCAGCAGGCTCGTGCGCAGCATCGGGAGGTGGATGCGAACCAGCATGGCGCCGGGAGCGAGCCCGAGGCTGCGCGCCGCCCCGTCCATGTTGGGGGTGATCTTCGCCAGGCCGGCGTCGCAGGCGCCCTGTGCCAGCGCCAGGAAGCGGACGGTATGGGCGAAAACCAGCGCCGCCAGCGAACCGCTGAGCAGCAGCCCGGTGGAGATCCCGATACTGTCGCGCAGCAGCCGATCGAGGGCATTGTCGAACAGGGCGAACGGGACGACGATCCCCACCGCCAGGACCGCGCCTGGCAGGGCATAACCGATGCTCGCGAGCCTGACGGCGGCGGTCACGATCGGGCCGCCGCCCAGCCGGATGGCGTAGCAGAGCACCAGGCCGGTTGCGACCGCCAGCAGCGCCGCCAATGACGACAGCGTCAGGCTGTTCCATAGATAATTCCAGAAGCGCCCTCCAAAGCCGTGCGATGAGCGCAGCGTGTAGTCGATGAGTACCCCTGCCGGGACCGCAAATCCCAGGGCTATGGGCAGGACGCAGGCGGCGCAGGCGAGGATGCCGTCTCCGCCGCGCAGCGAACGACGCGGCGCCGGGCGCCAGCGATAGGTGGTGTGGTGGAAGCGGCGGCTGCGGCGACCCAGCCGTTCCATCGCAATCAGGCCCAGGACAAGCCCCAGCATCACCAGGGAGAGTTGTGCTGCGCCGGCGGTGCTGCTCATGTTCAGCCAGACGTCGTAGACCCCGGCCGTCAGCGTCGAGACGGCGAAATGCTGAACGGTGCCGAAGTCGTTCAATGTCTCCATCATGACCAGCGACAGGCCGACAACGATGGCCGGCCGCGCCAGCGGCAGCGCGACCCCGAAAAAGCTGCCCCACGGGCCGCGGCCGAGCGTGCGGCTGACCTCCAGCACGCAAATGGACTGCTCGAGAAAGGCGGCGCGGGCCAGCAGGTAGACATAGGGATAGAGGACCAAGGTGAGCATCGCCGCAGCCCCAGGCAGCGAGCGGATATCGGGAAACCAGTAGTCGCGGCGCGATGTCCATCCGAACAACTCGCGTAGCGCGACTTGGACCGGGCCCGCGAACTCCAGCAGGTCGGTGTAGATGTAGGCCGCGACATAGGCCGGCACCGCCAACGGCAGCAGCAGCGCCCATTCGAACATCTTCCGTCCCGGAAAATCGCAGAAGGTCGTGAGCCAGGCGGTGGCCACGCCAACCACCAGCGTCGCTCCGGAAACCGCGGCCATCAGCAAAAGGGTCGTTCGCAGGTATTGCGGAAGGACCGTGCTGGCGAGGTGTGACCAGATGCCGTCGGCTGGAAAAAGGGCGAGCCACACGACTCCGGCGAGCGGAACGGTGACAAGCGCCGAGATGCACAGCGCCGCGCCCGACCAGCAATCGGGGCCGACCCCTCGGACGGAATCGGCTGCTGACCGGGCCAAGGCGCCTGTGCTAACTCGTTCGCTAACCTCGGCCATCATTGTAAGCCACTCAGGTGGCTTGATCCAAACTCTCCGGTGGATCAGGAGCCGCCCGCTTCGTCAAAGCCGACCTGATCCACCAGACGGCTGGCGGCAGCCCGTTCCTGCGCGATCTCGACAAGGGGGATGGTATCGGCTTTGAAGGGTCCCCAGGAGGCGACCATCGCGCTTGGCTCCACGCCCGGTTTGACCGGGTATTCGTAGTTCTGCTCGGCGTAAAGGCCCTGCGCTTCATCTCCACTCAGGAATTCGAGCAGACGAACCGCTTCGGCGCGGTGCTTCGCCGCGCTTGTAACGGCGGCGCCACTGATGTTGACGTGCGTCCCACGGTCGGCCTGGTTGGGAAAGATCAGGATGGTCGCCTCTGCCCACGCCCGCTCCTCCGGATTTGCCTGCATGGCGCCGTAGTAATAGGTGTTGCCCAGCGCCACATCGCACTCCCCCTCGGCGATGGCCTTGGCCTGAGCCCGGTCGTTGCCCTGCGGTTTGCGAGCGAGGTTGCTCTTGACGCCTTCCAGCCAGCGCTCCGTCTGCGGCTCGCCCCACTCGGCGATCCGCGAGGCGACAAACGAAACCATGTAGACGTGCTTGCCCGAGCGCGAGCACACCCGACCCTTGAAGCGGGGATCCGCCAGATCCTCGTAGCGGCTGATCGTATCCGGGCTCACCCGCTCGCGGCTGGCATAGATGACGCGCGCCCGCATCGTGAGTCCAAACCAGCGTCCTTCAGGGTCGCGGTATTGCGACGGGATGTTCGCCTCCAGGATTTCCGAACGAACCCCCTGCAAGACGTCCGCCTCGACCAGGTCATTGAGGTTCCCCACATCGGCCGTAAGGACCACATCGGCCGGGCTGTTCGCTCCTTCCGCCTTCAGCCGCTCCACAAGGCCCTTGTCGGCGTAGACGACGTTAGCGGTGATCCCGGTAACAGCCTGGAAACGATCGATGATCGGTTGAATTAACTGCGGCTGACGGAACGAATAGATATTCACCTCGTCGGCGGCGCGGAGGGAAGTCGGGAAAGTGAGAATCAGGGCAAGGACGGAGAGGCTGCCAAGTGTCGCGTGGCCGAGGCGCTGCTGGATCATGTCGAGGGTCCCGTACGATATGAGAATAATTCTTATTCTCGATAACTGACCTAACCCTACCAGACGGTCTCGGCAATGCAACGGCTTTGTGGCGCGCGCTGCTGCATTTACCCTTTGTTCAACTTTGATATGCAGGATGGCAGATCATTTCCGCTTGTTGCGAGGCAGAATGCGGACTTCATCGCTCGATCGGGCGGCGCGCTGTGAAGCATCGCGACGCCCGGCTGCACGGTCGTCGGCGGGCACCGATTTCGCCCGGCATCTGCATGACGGGGCCCCGGCGGCCGGCGAGTTGTCTTGGGTCGAGGCACCCACAGGCTTGGAGGCACTGCTCGATGTTCAGGAGCAGGGCGCAGATGGCCGCGCCGGTCGTCGCGCGCTGGCGGCGCGCAGGGGTGCTCATCTTCTGGACTGCCTGGAGAGCCTGCGGGCTGACGTCCTGACGGGGGCGTTGCCGCCGCAGCGGCTGCATGCTCTTGCCGCAGTGCTGCGCGAACAGGGAGGGGAGACAGGCGAAGAGGGGCTGGACACCACTCTACGGGAAATAGAACTGCGGGCCGAAGTGGAACTTGCAAAGTTTACACGCGTTTCCCGGTTGCGGTTGGCGTCGGCGGCCGGCTGACCGACACTTCCGGATTTTCGCGACGATTTCAAAGGGTTGATGGCATCCGCAGCGGAATTTACTGCTTGCGGCCGGTCCTGGGGAACCATATATTTCGCGCCGATTGTGGGGAGAATAGACGCTCGTGCAGATGACCATGACCAGGGAACTGCCACCGGACTACCGACCGTCCGAAGACGAGCCGTTCATGAACCCACGCATGCTTGAATACTTCCGACGCAAGCTATTGCGTTGGCGCGAAGAATTGCTGGTGGAAGCGAACGAGACCCTGCATGCGCTGCAGGACGGCGGATTTACTGAAGCGGACATCGCCGATCGCGCTTCCGCCGAAACCAACCGGGCGCTGGAACTTCGGACGCGGGATCGGGCGCGGAAGTTGATTTCCAAGATCGACGAGGCGCTGGCGCGGATCGAATCCCGCACCTACGGCTATTGCGAGGAAACGCACGAGCCGATCAGCATATCCCGGCTGGATGCCCGACCGATCGCGACCCTGAGCCTGGAAGCGCAGGAGCGGCACGAGCGGATGGAGAAGACCCACCGCGACGAGTAGCGGGAGCGCCGGCTTGCTTCGGCGAAGGATGCTCCCGCGGCACTGGCGGCTTTCCCGGGCCAGTGGCGTTCCGGACGACGTTACTCCGCGTTCGACGATGCCCGCTGGCCGAACAGAATATTCCTGCTGTCCTCATCGACCACTGGCTGATCTGAGATCGCCTGGCCCTTTTCATAGGCGCGGAGCGTGGCGGGGCGGGCGCGCACGGCGTCGAACCAGCGACGCAGGTCGGGGAAGTCATCCAGCGCCTGCATCTGCTTCTTCCACGGCACGATCCACGGATAGCACGCCATGTCGGCAATGGTGTAGGCCTCGCCGGCAATGAACGCCCGTCCCCGGAGACGGCGGTCGAGGACGCCGTAGAGCCGATTGGCCTCGTTGACGTAGCGATCGATGGCGTAGGGGAGTTTCTCCGGGGCGTATTGCACGAAGTGGTGGTTCTGGCCTGCCATCGGGCCGAGGCCGCCGACCTGCCAGAACAGCCATTCCAGCACCGTCTTGCGCGGCCTGACCTCCGTGGGTAGAAAGCGCCCGATCTTGTCGGCCAGATAGACCAGAATGGCTCCGGATTCGAAGACCGAGATGGGCTCCCCGCCATCGGCGGGCGCGTGATCGACGATCGCCGGCATGCGGTTATTGGGCGAGATCGCCAGAAACTCCGGCCGGAACTGCTCGCCCTTGCCGATGTTTACCGGGACGATGCGGTAGTCAAGGCCCGCCTCTTCCAGGAACATCGTGATCTTGTGTCCATTCGGCGTTGGCCAGAAGTGCAGGTCGATCATCAAGAAACTCCGCGGGGCTTTGCTCATCGACATGGGTTCGAGAGCAGCGAAGCGAAAGTCTGCCGGTGAATGTCCAATGGGAGACGGGTCCAATAAGAGTTGATCAGACGGTCCCGCGAGAAAGCAGCGCGCAAAGCCCGCCCGCAAGCCGTGCCGTCTCCCAGTCGATCCGGCCATTGACGCGGATCGGGCGCCAGTGGCGCTGGAAGGCCTTGAGCGTTGCGAAAAGCGCGACGGTCTCGTAGCCGATCTGCTGCAGCATGGCGCTGACAGCCTCGCGCTCGATCACGCAGTCGTCGGCTTCATCGGGCCAGAGTCCGATGCCGGCGCGCGCCAGACGCTGCCAGTCGAATAGCTCGCCCGGGTCCATCTTCCGGCGGGGGGCAATGTCGGAATGACCGACGACATTACGCGGCGGAATCGGCCAGCGGGACAGAATCCCCAGCGCCAGGTCGATCAGGCTCGCCATTTGCGGTCGGGGAAACTCCCGATATCCGAATTCGTGCCCCGGGTTTACCAATTCGATTCCGATCGAGCGCGCATTGATATTCGTAGCGCCACGCCACGAGGAGACCCCGGCGTGCCAGGCACGCAGCTCTTCGTCCACAAGGCGGACAATGGTGCCATCCTCCTCCACGAGATAGTGGGCGCTGACCTTCGAATCCGCATCCGTCAGCCTTGCCAGGGCTTCGGCGGAACTCTGCATTCCCGTGTAGTGCAGCACCAGCATGTCGACCTCCGTGCCGACGGGACGTTCGTCGAAATTCGGGGACGGCAGTTCGGCAATCATGAGGGCAGGGGGGGCTCCGGTAGCCGCGGGCGAAGAAACTGGATCATCGCGACGCCGGCCAGCGTCACTGCGCCGCCGATCACGACATTAAAGGTCACGGCCTCGCCAAGCAGTGGCACGGCCAAGGCAACAGCCAGCACCGGCGAGAGCAAAGTCAGCGGAACGATGCTGTTCATCGCATATTTGGCGATCAGATAGTACCAAAGACCGTAGGCGATGATGGAAGCGCCGACCGCCATATAGGCAATCGCTCCCCACGCCCGCCAGTCGGCGGCCGCGATCGCGGCAAACTGGCCCTTTTCCAGCAACAGGCTGGCCAGCGCGAGCTGCGGACAGGCGAGAAATCCCACCCACGCGTTGATGCTGAAAGAGTTCATGGGGCCGAGTCGCTTGATCAGCACGTTGGCGAGAGCCCACGCAAACGCCGCGCCAACCACCAGGAGGAAATGGACGACGGAGGGGGCGCGCACCGGGTCGCCCGCCAGGACATAAACGCCAGCGAACGCGACCAGCATGCCGGCGATCTGCCAGAAACCGAGCCTCTCTCGGTAGAAGACCAGCGCGAGGAGGGCACTGAACGGGACCGTCAACTGGATGGCGATAGCCGCGGGCCCGGCGTCGATTCCCTTGAGCCCGGAGAACATGAGGCCGAAATGAAGGCCTCCCAGCAGGAACGACAGGGCCAGCATCACCCGCCAGCGGCCGCCCAGCGGTTTCAGATAGGGGGCAAGCAGAGCGGTGACCAGCGCAAACCGCAGCGACATCATGGCCAGGGGAGGCATCTGCATCACGCCGATCTTGCCGACGATGAAGTTCAGGGCCCAGATGAGAATGACGGTCAGCGCGGCGACCCAGTCGAGGGGCGCAAGGCCCGAACGCGCGCGAGCGCCACCGGACAGCGCCATGCGGATTACTTCAGTCCACGCTCGCGGCTGATCTGATCGTAAGCGGCGTTGATCTCCGCCATTCTTTGATTGGCATTCTCGACGTACGTCCGAGAAGCGCCCTGGGCGCTCAGAGCGTCCGGATGGTGTTCACGGATCAACTGGCGGTAAGTCCGTTTCACCTCCTCGTCCCGCACGGTCTGGCTGAGCCCGAGCACAGCGTAGGGGTCTACCTGCTCAGTCTGCATGAACATGGCGCGGACGTGCTCGAATGTCCTGGCACTTTGTCCGAACAACTCGCTGGTCCGGCGCAGGAAATTGAGCTCGAGCGGCCTGATGCCGCCATCGGCATGGGCGATGTAGAACAGGCTGCACAGTAGGTTCTCTAGAAGGTTCGGATCATTGCGGAACAGGCTGCCGAGCTGGCGCGCATACGGCTCAAAGCCTTCCGACTCCTGCTTGGACGTGTCGAACAGCCGGGCAACGTTTCGCGACTCACCCGCGGGGATGCGGAAAACTTCCTTGAAAGCATCGATCTCCCGCCGGTTCACCGGGCCGTCAACCTTGGCGATCTTGGCACCAAGAACGACAACGGCAACGCTGAACGCCGTCTGGCGGGAGGCCTCGTCGGAAACGAACGGCATGCCAAGACCGGCAAAGCCCGCTCCAAACGGTGAAAACTGGCTGGTGGAGCCGTCATGCATGCGATCAAGGGCGTGCCCCGCCGCCGCGCCAAAAAGCGCCCCGATCGGGCCTCCCATGGCGAACCCAGCGAAACTGCCGAAGATCTTGCCCCACATCCGAATTCAAACCCGCAGAAAAGACGGTGGATTCACGTCACGATCCGTCCGCGACGGGCGGGAATGGCCAAGCGCCCGGATCTATCCGGACGGAGCCGCCCGCCAGCGCGGTTACAACCCTTCAGGCCGGAACTGCATGTTTTTGCAGCGCATCGCGCAGAGCCTGCTCCTGCTCGTTGGAGAGAGAGGTCTTCAGGACCGTTCCCTCGTACTGGCTGAGATCGGGCAACACCTTGTCGAGGGTTACCTTGCGCAGCAGTACGAACAGCGCTGAGGAATCGGGGCAAATCTGCTCGCCCATTTCCTTGATGAAATTGTCATCGATGCCGTAGTCGGCGAGCGCTCCGGACAGCGCGCCTGCACCGGCGCCGGCCGCCGCGCCGATCAGAAGGCCGGCGAGGGGATTCATGAAAAGAATGCCGACCAGCGTCCCCCAGAGAGCGCCCCAGGTGCCGCCCGACAACGCGCCCGTGCGAACGAGGTCAACCGCTTGCTTCAGTTGAAGCTTTCCGTCCTCGTCCCGGGTGACGACGCAGGAGTCTTCGAGATCCACGAGGTGCTCTTTTTGCATTGAGCGCAGGTCGTTCAGGACCTGGTCCGCAGTGTGACGACCTTTGAAAACGATGCAAACCAAGTCGCTCACGGGGGCCTCCTCAAATAACCAAATGCGATGGATGTGAAGGGTATCGCGCTTTAGCGGGTTGGAAGCAAGCCTCGGGCCATGGCGTCGCACGACGGCGGGTCGGCCATCCGCCCGGCGCCTCTGACCTTGGCCGAGCCAGCAGGGCGGGATACGATGCTTCGATCCATGCGATCAGCAGGGGGCGGGCCAGGGTGTATGGTCATGGGTTCGTGGCCTGGGCGCTTGGCTTGGCGGGACTCAATCAAGGGTAGTGATGGGCTCAAAACGTCTGCCGGAAGGTTCTGCCGCAGCCCGGCGTCGGCTCGGGAGCCCCTGGTCCTTTCTGTTGGCCGCGTTGATCTGCCTGTGGATGCAGACGGCCCTGGCCGGAAGAGCGAGCGCCGGCTCCGGCTCTCCCGAGTTTGTCGGGGTGGAGGTCTGCGCGACCTGCCACGGGGCGGAAACCAAAGCCTGGCGCGGGTCGCACCATGACCTGGCCATGGCCGAGGCAACGGCCGACACCGTTCTGGGTGACTTCGAGAACGCAACCTTCCGCTACGGCGAGACCATCTCGCGGTTCTTCAAGCAAGATGGCAAGTTCTTCGTCAACACAGATGGTCCGGATGGCACGCCGGCCGACTTCGAGATCCGCTATGTCTTTGGCGTTAAGCCGCTTCAGCAATATCTGATCCCCTTGCCCGACGGCCGGTTGCAGGCGCTCGGCATGGCCTGGGACAGCCGGCCTAAGGACAAGGGCGGCCAGCGCTGGTTCCATCTTTATCCAGACGAAAAGGTCGCGGCCGGCGATCCGCTGCACTGGACCGGGATCGATCAGACGTGGAACTTCATGTGCGCGGAGTGTCATTCGACCGAACTGCGCAAGAACTACGACGCCGCGACCAATACCTACGCCACCGCCTGGGCCGAGATCGACGTTTCCTGCGAGGCATGTCACGGGCCCGGCTCGGCGCACGTCGCCTGGGCCAAAGGGGACCAGCGCGGTGGAAATGGTCTCACCGTGCAGTTTGATGAACGGGAGGGCGTTCACTGGACGCTTGACTTCCAGACCGGCAACGCCCGGCGCAGCGCGCCCCGAACGTCGGCGAAGGAACTGGAGACCTGCGGGATGTGTCACTCGCGCAGCGCCAAGATCGCCGAGCCCTGGCGGCCGGGCGAATCCCTGCTGCAGACCCACGTGCCGAGCCTGCTGCAGGCCGGACTGTTCGAAGCGGACGGCAAGAGCCTGGACGAGGTCTACAACTACGCGCCGTTCCGCCAGAGCAAGATGTTCACGGCGGGCGTTTCGTGCAGCGACTGCCATGACCCGCATTCGCTGAAGTTGGTGGCCGACGGCGACGCCGTCTGCGAACAATGCCACGACGGGCAGAGGTACGCCGTCCCCGCGCACCATCACCACGCGGAAGGCTCGGCGGGCGCGCGCTGCGTCGCCTGCCACATGCCGGTGAAGACCTACATGCAGGTCGATCCCCGGCACGACCACGGGTTTCGTGTGCCGCGTCCTGACGAGTCGGTGCGGTTCGGAACCTCCAACGCCTGCAATGATTGCCACAAGGACCGGGACGCGGGCTGGGCCGCCGCCGCCGTCGCGGGGTGGTTTGGACCGGAGCGCAAGGGCTTCCAGACCTGGACCGAGACGTTCGCCGCTGCCCACACCGGCAGGGTCGAGGCGGCGGCGCTGCTCCGTGAGCTTGCTGTCAGCCCGACCGCACCCTCGATCGCCCGGGCCACGGCCCTCGACAATCTCGCGCAGTACCCGAGCGGTGAGGCGTTGGCGGTGGCCGAGCGCGGCCTTGCCGATGCCGATCCGTTGGTCCGGCTGGCGGCGCTGCGCACGTTGCGCCCGTTCCCGATCCGGCAGAGCTGGCCGCTCGCCAGCAAGCTGCTTTCCGATCCTGTGCTGGGCGTGCGGATCGAGGCGGCGGCGCTGCTCGCGTCGGTACCGCAGGAACCGCTGTCGCCGGCGGATCGCGAGCGCCTGGCCAAAGCGATCGAGGAGTACGTGTCGGTGCAGCGGCTGAACGCTGACCGGCCGGAGCACCGGGCGAACCTCGGCGGCCTTTACCTGCAACAGGGCCGCTTGGTCGAGGCACAGGCGGAGTTCACCGCGGCTCGCGGGCTCGATCCCCGCTTCACGCCGCCTTACGTCGGGCTGGCGGAGGTCTCGGCGCGGCAGGGCCGGGATGCCGACGGCGAGCGGACCCTGCGCGAGGGGCTGAAGCTGATGCCGGATTCGGCGGAGCTCCACCATGCTCTCGGGCTCAATCTGGTCCGCCAGCATCGGAGCGGTGACGCGCTCGCCGAGTTGGCCCGCGCCGCCGCGCTCGATCCGGCGCATGCACGCTACGCCTATGTCTACGCCATAGCTCTGAATTCCACCGGTCGCGGCGACGAGGCGATCAGCACACTCGAAAAGGCGCAAACGCGATTTCCCGCCGACCACGAGATTCTGTACGCGCTGATCACGATCAACCGCGATGCCGGGCGAAGCGATGCGGCCCTGTCCTGGGCCCGGAAACTCGCCGCCATCGATCCCTCGGCCAAGCCGCTCGTCGAGCAATTGCGACGGTCGGCGCCGCCGCGCTGACTCCGCAGCCTCCCATGGGACGAGCCGCAGCCATTTCCGGCACCCTCTGAGCCGGTTCGTGCCGATCAGCCGACGTAACTCATTGGAAAACCTTGAGTCAATCCGCCAACGGGGCTGATCCATCACCAGATGTCGTCATTGGTCGTTGTTTCCGGCGGAATGATCCGCAATGCCAGCCTTCCGCGCCAGCCGCCCGCCGTAACGGAACAAAGAGCGAACAATTACCACCGTCAGGCGCTGCGCACAACCTCCGTTCTTCGTGGGGCTTTCCTGGGGCGCCTCAGGCGCAGACGTCCGCGCCCTTCGCCGCCGGCAGGGGGCAGCTCCGGCCGGGCGGACGCCAGAAGACCACGGCGACCAGCGCTGCACCGAAACTGGCAGCTCCGATCAGCCCGACCACGCCCGGCCAGCCGGCAGTGAGCCACAGTGCACCAGGAAGCACGGCGCCCGCGCTGCCGCCGACGTAATACCAGGTGGTGTACAGCCCGATCGCGGCGGAACGGGCGCGCGGCGCGCGCTGGGCAACGAAATTGGTCGCCGCCGACTGGCTGAGAAAGGTTCCGGCCGATGCCAGGGCCAGCCCGCCGATGATCGCGCTGAGCGACGGCAGCAGCGTGAGCAAGACTCCCGCGACGAACATTCCGGCACCGAGCGACAATGGCAGTTGCTCGGGGAACCGGCGCAGTCGGCGGCCGAGGACCGGCGTTGTCACCATGCCGACGAGGTAGATGGCGGAGATCGTCCCCAGCACCGCCGGACCAAACCCGAAGGGAGGGGCTGCCAACAGCAGGTTGGCGAAGGTGAACAGTCCCACCTGCGCGAACAGGATGGCGAAGCCGGCGGCACAGGCGGCAAACAGCCTGGGATCGCCGAGGTGGGCGCGCATCGCCGAGAGCGAAGCGCCGAAACCCGCCGAAGGCTGGAAGGCGCGCTCTCTTGGCATCACGAGGCACAGGACGAGGCCGAGGAGCAGGTTGAGCCCCGCCAGCGCCGCGAATGCGACCCGCCAGTCGGCAAGGTCGGTGACCACGCCGGTGAAGAACCGACCGAGAAAACCGCCGGCCACGGCGCCCGCCATGTAGAGCGCGGTGGTCGCCCGCGCGTGCTCGGTCGGCCACTCCTCGCTGATGTAAGCGACGGTGACGCAGAAGATCAGCGGCATCAGCAGCCCTTCGATGCCGCGGAACAGCAGAAGCTGAGGGAACGACGCGGCGAAACTGCACGCCAGCGTCGGCAGTGCCAGCGCCAGCGAGGCGAAAGCGATCACCCGCTTGCGTCCGATTGCGTCGGCCAGCGCGCCGGCGAAAGGCGCGACCAGCGCAACCGCCAGCGTCGTCACGGTGATGACCCAGCCGACGCTGTGCGCGCTCACATCGAAGGCCGAAGCGAGCTGCGGCAGGATCGACTGCGGCGCATAGAGGTCGAGAAAGGCCGCCGCTCCCGCCAGCATGACGGCGATCCGACGACTCTGATGCTGCATGGCGTTCTCCCGAAGACTGCCCGGGAAACATGGCTTGTCAGCCATGGCTTATCCAATATATCGAAGGCGCATGATTAATATCGAAAACGTCTTAAATGATCGAACTCCGCCAGCTCCGCTACTTCCTCGCCGTCGCTGACGAACTGCACTTCGGCCGCGCCGCCGAGCGTCTCGGTATCGCTCAGCCTCCGCTGTCGCAGCAGATCCGCAAATTGGAGCGGACGTTGGGGGTGGCGCTGTTCTGGCGCAGCAAACGTCGGGTCGAGCTGAGTGAGGCGGGCCGCGTCCTGGTGGACGAGGCCCGGCATGTGCTCGCTGCCGCCGACCAGGCGGCGATCGCGGCGCAGCGGGCAGGACGGGGCGAGGCGGGCAACCTGCGGATTGGCTACACCACCGGCTGCACCTTCATCCAGACGGTGGTCGACCTGTTGCGTCGGTATCGCGAGGACCACCCGGGCGTCGTGCTCAGCCTGGCCGAGATGCACACCACCGGGCAGATCGATGCGCTCTCCGCTGGCCGGATCGACCTCGCCTTCATCCGCTCCCGCCTCGCCGATCCGGATCAGGAGTTCACCGCTTTCGAAATCCTGCAGGAGCCGCTGATTGCGGCGCTCCCGGTCGACCATCCGGCCGCGGCGGACGAGGCGGTGCCGCTCAGCCGCCTGGCGCTCGAGCCGTTCGTGATGTTTCCGCGGGTCGTCGGCACCGGCGTGTTCGACACGATCATCACAGCCTGCCGCGAGGCCGGTTTCACGCCGCGCGTGGTCCAGGAGGCGCCGCAGTTCACCTCGATCATCGGGCTGGTCTCGGCCGGCCTCGGCGTGGCGCTCATTCCCAGCGCGTTGGGTCGGATCCGGCTCGACGGCGTCGTCTACCGACCTCTGCTCGGAACCGACGCTGCGGCTCCGGTCGTCCTGGTGCGCCGCCGACGCGACGCCTCGGCGGCGGTGGCGGCCTTCGTCCGGGCGGCGCGAGCCGCGATCCGCAAGCCCTGACGAGGCCCGCCAGCGACGGATGGGACACGGGCGCGGGCGGCCGGCGAAAACTCGCTGCGCATCCCGTCGCCCGTGCTGTTCAGGTCACTTGTGCAAGACGATCAGGGTTCGCGCATCGACGCAGATTTGGCTACCGAGGTCGGTCCGCCACTGCAGCTTGGCCGTATGCGCGCCGGCGGCCAGGGGCTTCGACTGCCAGTTGAAACCATGCGTGGCCCCGAAGCTGTCAACACTCGTGAGGGGAACCTGATCACCGGGACCTACGACGGCGCCGTCGATCAACAGCCGGACGAAGGCGGTATCGAAGGGCGAAACCTGACTGAGACTGAACGAACCCTGCATCATGGCGACCACCTCTTCCGCAGGTCCGCTGGTCTGATTGAAGCTTCGCGACAGTCCCGGAATGTCGACGAACGACGTCGAAGTGGTGCATCGAAAGACGATATCTTCGACACCATTGAACAGACTGAGTGGTGCCTGCCTGTTGACCGGCGCTGCCTGTCCTTCACCGGCAACGACGAGGACTGCCAGCGCCGAAATAGTGCATAATTTCTTTATATTCATTTCAAATGTCCTTCGCAATGGGAATACAAGTCCGCAATTTATTAAACATAAGCGAGCATTATGAAGTTTTCTGTGAACTGTTTCACAGAGTGCTGGACAACGACCATTTTTCACACGCTGACGCCTGCGGCGGTTAACTTCCAGCCTTTTGCCGCTTTTCCTTAACCCATTTGCAAAAAAAAGGTTGGAATGGAAGGAACTGGCGAACCACTTCCTACGCATCTAGTCAAAGTCATTTTGATTTCGATGCAGAGCTGGACGATGTTGTGAAAGATAAGCGAAGGAACAGTATTGAATGTTGTCCGCCTTCAGAAGGCTATTGTAGCATAAACGAAGAGAAGATCCAAGCGTAAAAGCAACAAAGTAAAATAGATGAGATGGGAAACTGTAAATACGGTGTCAGCCGCTTGAAATTGGCTAATTGGTACGACGCATCTCGAAATGTGTTCGATCGGCATCTTGTTCATGAAAACAAATACCATGAGGTTAACGGCAACTATGCGGGAGAACCCGGCAACACGGAGCGGTTCGGTGGGATTATATTGCCCTGCACGATTGTACCGAGTTGCTCCGAACTTCCACTCATTAACTTGTCAGCACGCGTCGGGGCAGCCGTGTTTGACCGCTGTTGGTCCGCGGTTGGGATGAGCGCCTCAGCGAGTGGCCAGCGGTCAGATCACCGAGCCGATGTCTCCAGTCACCGGGCCTAATGGATATGCCGGGCCGTGCGGGATAGCGATGAGAACTACGTCTACGCCATAGTCCTCCAGGGCTCCTCTAAATGAAGGTGGCGGGCTTACGGTGCGCCGAACCCGTCACCGCGACGCGTTCGTCGCCAGATACTCTAGGAGGTCGCGGGCCGGTGGCGTCAGGACCTCATACGCGCGAATGCAAAGCGCGAGCCGACGTGTCGCCCAGTCGTTGGCCAAGCGAACGGCCGCGATCCGCATCGATCTGCGGCAGCGGCGTGCGGCCGTCTCCGGAACGATGCCAAGGCCGACACCATCGGCGGCCATGCGGCAGATCCCGTCGAAGGTACGCATCCGCACTCGCATCTTCAGCTTTGTGCCGATCCTTGCGGCCTGGGCGTTTATGTGATCCTGCAAGGCTCCATCCGCTAGGCCGACAAAGTGCTGATGCAAGATGTCTGCAAAATCGACCCGCTTCTTCGCTGCCAACGCGTGCTCGTGGGGGACCACCAGAACCAGCCGATCGACGGCGAAAGGGCGAAGTCGCAGGGCGTCCGTGTCGACCGCCTGCGACAGGATGCCGATCTCGGCCAGCCCGGCGGACACGCTTCTTGCGACCTCGGGGCTCTCCCGCTCCTTCAGCTCGATGTCGATCTGCGGGTGCGCGGCCATCCACGGAGAGAGGCGCTCCGGCAGAAACTCGGCGACGGCTGCTGTATTCGCCATGATACGGATCGTTGCCCGCAGACCCCTGGCGTGCTCACCAAGCTCGCCGCGCAATTGCATCATCTGGCGCAAGATGAGCCGGGCATGATGCGCCAAGGCTTCCCCGGCCTCGGTCGGCGTCACGCCGCGCCGTCCGCGTTCCAGCAGTTTGACATCGCCCGCCGCCTCCATGTCCCTCAAGCGTTCGCTCGCGGCCGGCAACGACAGACCCACGTCCGCCGCGCCATGGGTGATGCTGCCGGCGTCAACGACGGCGAGGAACAGGCGAAGGTCCGTCAGATCGAAGCGCATGCGATGACGATATCCGACATCGTGCCTTCGGACTAGCCGAAGCCTGATGTCGGGTCATCCGCATTGTGCGCGCAGCGCTATCCACGCCAGATGAGGCATGGTGGATTCATCGTTCATGCTCGTCGCCGTGGTTGCCACGACTTTCTTCGCCGCTGGCATCGTCAAGGGCGTCACCGGCATGGGGTTACCGACCGTCGCCATGGGCGTGCTCGGGGGGCTGATTTCACCGGTCACCGCGGCTAGCGAGGCGTCGCGTCGTTTCGAGGTGAGTCCGAGCTTTGCCGTCAAGTTGGCGCGGCGTGTCGCGTCCTCGGGCTCGACGGCGCCGGCCCGGCAGGGTCGTCGGCCGGGTGGGGGCAAGCTGCAGGC